>VFSW01000588.1_pt1 | contig 53440 bp, 41 predicted proteins | sample 5358111 | NCBI WGS metagenome assembly VFSW01 (sample SAMN11554181, study PRJNA540505) | mine drainage metagenome | isolation source: sediment from site ElyBrook_90M | place: USA: Ely Copper Mine, Vershire, VT | collected 2017
ATATGACGCATATGTTAAATTTTTTCGCTGGGCAAGGGATCGACTACAGGGGCGAGACGGAATTGTTTGTTGTGTAAGCAACAACTATTTCATTGATCAAATTGCTTTTGATAGGATGCGTAGACATCTCCTGAAGGATTTCAACCTTATTTATCATATTGATTTAGATGGTAATGTGCGTAAAAACCCGAAACTCTCCGGTACAACCCATAATGTGTTTGGTATTCAGGTTGGAGTAGGTATCACAGTTGCAATACGGACAAAAAGCATCTCTTCATGCAAGTTATATTATTATCGTATAGTAGACTACTGGCGTAGGGCAGAAAAGCTCCAATTTCTTGAAAAGGCTGGCAGTATTAAAAATATTGACTGGATTGAATTACAGCCAGATAGCAGGCATACATGGCTAACAGATGGATTGGAGCAGGACTTTGATACATTTCTACCAATGGGAACAAAAGAAGCTAAAGCATCTCATCAGACAGAAGTAACAACATTATTTAAGACATATTCATTGGGCGTATCCACTAACCGTGATGGCGTTGTATATGATTTTAATAAGCAACAGCTTACTATGAAAGTTCAGCAGTTTATAGAAGATTATAACGCTGAAGTAGCACGCTGGGAAAGAAATGGACGTCCGAAAGATGTTGATGACTTTGTTTCTTATAACAGAATTAAATGGAGTAGAAACCTTAAACGTGATTTACGCAATCTAAAATATGCTCAATTTAATCCAGAAGCAATTAGGCAATCTATTTATCGGCCATATACAATGATGTGGCTATACTTTGAAGATATTCTTGTTGATGAACAAGGGACAAATGCAAATTTTTTCCCCCTTCCTTTTACTGAGAGAGAAAACAATGCTATATGGATCAAAGTCGGAACAGAATGGCCTATGTTTGCCTTAGTAACAAACACTATCCCTAACCTTTTACCTCAAGGTGGTTCGCAATGCTTCCCGTTCTACACCTATGCTGAGGATGGTAGCAATCGACGAGAGAATATCACGGATTGGGCATTGCGACAGTTTCAGGAGCAATATAGCACACAGGTCAGCAAGTGGGATATCTTTCACTATGTCTATGCCATGTTGCATCATCCCACCTATCGCGAACGCTATGCCGAGAACCTCAAACGCGACCTACCACACATCCCATTGCTCAAAACCACGCCAGCCTTTGAAACCTGTGTACGTATCGGCAAGGCATTGATGGAACTACACCTGCACTATGAACAGGCACGAGAGTATTCGTTACAGGAGATCGAGAATAGAGCAGTGCCCTTTTCCTGGCACGTAGAGAAGATGCGCCTCACGCCTGACAAAAGCACGCTGATCGTCAACGAAAGCCTGACACTGGCAGGCATCCCCCAGGAGTGTTTTGCCTATCGCTTAGGCAACCGTTCAGCATTAGAGTGGGTGATTGACCAGTACCAGGTCAGCGAGGATAAGCGCAGCGGCATCGTCAGCGACCCGAACAATCTGGACGACGAGGAATACATTGTGCGTCTGGTGAAGAAAGTCATCACGGTCAGCGTGGAGACGGTGAAACTGGTGGAAGAGTTATCTGAAAAGATCACCCTTGCAGATTGGCTAGAGGAAGCTATCTCTAGCTAGCAATGCCACTGCATATGTAGTGCGAAGGCAAATAGGAGCAGTTCACAAACGCACACAACAAAAGCCCCGGTAGTGAAAGAAAACTACCAGAGCTTTTTTCTGTCTCTACAATCCCAGACGGGAAAGACAGCCTTTTAGACTACGTTGGATTCGGCGCCTGCTGGTTCGTATCGTCGTTGCAATCCCAGACGGGCAGCATCAGTCTTTTAGACGATGGATGTTCTGGGTGGTGGTGGTCTTGATGGCAAGTTGCAATCCCAGACGGGAAGCCCCTGCCATCTAACAGCCTACCACCCCAAGAAATACAAACAGCAGGCTTGGATACTCATCAATAAGCAATTCAGCGAATGCCCAAACCTACTGTTTTATCACTGCCTAATTGCTTAGATCAGCCTGTAGAGGCAGTTTAGCGAACACAAAAAAGCCGATGGTCGGATTCGAACCGACGACCAGCTGTTTACAAAACAGCTGCTCTGCCACTGAGCTACATCGGCGTGTGAAACATTGTCTCCACTTCACACAGTGATTATACCGTCACCACTTAGAACTGTCAAGCATTTTCGATACGCGCATCGCTGCAAGTACTCAAGAGACGCTGAAACGCCGCTTGAGCGGACAAAGCACTGTGCTGACACTGGAAATTTTTGCTGGAATTATCTCTGTGCAATGTGTGTAATAATGAAGAGATCATAGCTTATGGCAATCCGTATAGAAGAGGATAGAAAACCGATGAGCGTCACACATGTCATTGCCACTATATGCGGCCTATTGTTAATTTTGCTTGCCCTACAAGATGGCTTTGAAACCATCATCCTACCCCGCCGAGTATCGCGCAAACTGCGTCTTGCACGTCTCTTTTATGCATTCACCTGGTTACTCTGGTCATTGCCGGCCCGCAAATGGCATCCTGGCAATCAGCGCGAATACTATCTCGGCTATTTTGGCCCACTGTCACTGATTCTCCAGCTTGTCCTCTGGGCCTGGCTACTCGTACTCGGTTTTGCCTGCCTGCAATGGGGGATAGTAAGCCCAATTGGGACGCCCGATCACAATACGAGCTTCGGCACATACCTCTATATGAGCGGCACAACATTCATCACACTGGGCTTGGGTGATGTCGTCCCGCTCTCAGGGGTAGGGCGTAGCATTGTAATCGTCGAAGCTGGCACGGGCTTTGCCTTTCTGGCCCTCGTGATTGGCTATGTGCCAGTCATTTACCAGGCATTCTCGCGGCGTGAAGCGAATATCTCACTACTCGATGCCCGCGCAGGCTCACCACCTAGCGCATCCGCCCTGCTGTTGCGTCATCAACATAGCATACCTGAAGAGATCATCGCCTATCTCCATGAATGGGAACACTGGAGTGCGGAGCTGCTGGAAAGCCACATCTCCTATTCTGTCCTTGCCTACTATCGCTCACAACACGCAAACCAATCCTGGCTGGGCGCATTGACGACGGTGCTAGACGTTTGCGCTCTCATTCTGGCAGGCGTGGAGAATGTGCCCACCAAACCTGCCAAATTTACCTTCGCCATCGCACGCCACGCGGCAGTAGACCTGGCCCAAATTTTGAATGTCACGCCATTGAAAACCCACAACCGTTTGCCACCAGAAGATTTTGCCCGTCTGCGCACAATGCTTGTACAAGCAGGGATTCTGCTGAGCGACGGGGCGACAACGGAGAAACGGCTCACCCAATTGCGTGCTATGTATGAGCCATTTGTAGAAGGGCTGGCCCAGTACCTGCTCACTACACTCCCCCATTGGATCAATGAGCCGGGCCAGGTCGACGACTGGCAAACGAGCGCGTGGGACCACTTTCTCGAATCGTCTCCGCGTACGGTTGATCGCGCTATTCGTGGCGAATAGCAGGACGACAATGCTCTACAGCAACGGGTGCATCGTGCGCCAGGGCGATGGCGAGCCAACAATGACTGCTGGCTCCCAACCTGGCTCGCCATACAGAATGGACCCACTCCAACGAGGATTCTTACGGCAATACTGATAGCGTATTTGCCAGTGCCGCCCTACTTTCTGCTTCTCATGGTAAGCAGTCTCTACACCGAGATGGAAGGTGAGCAACTGCGCGTAATAAGGCTGAAGACGATACTCCATATCATCCGTATCGAGTTCGTGGTCAGCGAACGAGAGCTGAAGATCAAACGAATAGGGATAGTTTACAATTTCAGGATCACGCATCTCCTCATCAGCAGCATGAACGAGAATAGACATGCCCAACATCTCAAAATGATAATATGACTCGCCTGCAATGGAGTTCCTACGAGAAGGTGGAAGCGAGAAGAGCGTACAAAGATCTGTCGTAAGCTGTTGTAAGGTTTTGTCGGTCTTGATACAAATTTGAAACGACATAGAAATGACTCCTTGCTGGAGAGTGTGCCGATGTCTAACACATCTTACGTCTCTTCTGAAGCAGTGTCAAGGCACTCGCCCAATACCCCATCGTGCCATCGTCTCACTGCCCTTGACAAACCACTGCCTCATGTTCTAAAATATAAACAAATGTTTATATGATTATATCGGGTGGAACGCACCCACCATTGCTAGAGAGTGGTATGAATAACTGGCGCGAACTGAAAATGATGCTGAAAGCCCTAGCGGACGTAGCCCGTTTAACGATTGTCTACCATCTGGCCCGCCAGGAACACACCACAGTCACTGACCTGACAGACCGCTTAAATATTAGCCAGCCGCTTGTCTCCTGGCACTTACGCCGTCTCAAGCGTGCTGGCCTGGTCGAAACCCACCGCGCCGGACGCCTCGTCTACTGCTCTCTGAATCGTGAACGCTTTCAGCAGTGTCTTCATGCCCTGGGATTGCTCGTTGACCCCAGTATACAAAGCGTATCATTGCCCAGCGGCACGATGCTTCTAGAAGGTGACCTCGACATGGAAGAATAACCTTCACTAGGCTCCTACTTTTCTCATAGAAGCAAGCTTGTTAGCGGGGTGACTACAGACCATCTCACAGTGTGCCTTCAGTATAGCAATGTTAACAAATCTTTACAACCGTTTAAGCCTGATCTTTAACCTAGCTATGGTAGAGTAAAGAAGAGAGAGGATGTCGGCTAGCATGTGTACAGCAGTACACAATAGATAACACAAAGAAAAAGAAGAGGAGTTGCATGACAACCATCAAGCACAATAGCATAACCCCAGTCTCTGAGCGTATCAGTGTCGGAACAGCCATGTTAAAGAAACGTAGACAGATGACCCAGCAACAGGCATTGCTTGCTGGCAAGGTAGGACGAGCAGACCTGCATATGCACAGCACGTACAGCGACGGCATTGGAACTATTGAGCAAATACTTGACTATGCCCAGCAACGCACTGACCTGGACGTTATTGCGCTTACCGATCACGATGTCATCGAAGGCTCACTGCGTGCCCGCGACTTATGGGCCAGCGGCAACTATCGTTTCGACTTCATCGTTGGTGAAGAAATCTCTACCAGCGAGGGCCACTTACTGGCTCTCTTTCTCGAAAAGCGCATTCGCCCCGGCTTGAGTATGGAGCAAAGCATCGATCTCATTCACGAGCAGGGCGGACTGGCGGTGGTAGCTCACCCACTACACCCACTTTTCCGTCATAGTTGCTCACGCGAGGTTATGGACCGTATCCACGCATCCAGTGCGGTCTGGCTCGATGGCATCGAGACGTGGAACGCTAGCTTTTGCGGCATCTACGCAAATCGCTTGGCGATGAGCGTCAATCGCGAAATTTACAAATTGCCGGAGCTGGGCAACAGCGACGCCCATACACTCAACGCTATCGGACGTGGTTGCACCTGGTTTGAAGGTAAAAATGCACAGGACGTGCGTGCTACCATTGAAAACGGCCTGAGCGCACCTGGTGGTAGACTATGGGATGTACAAGACTACCTCAACTGGGTTCGCTATCGTGTCAGCAAACAAGGTCGCGAGGCACGTCGTCTGATGACAGCGGCCATGAGTGTGGACGAGAACGTCACCGAGTCTGTCGCCTAGCGTCACCTTAGATAAACTACAGATGGAAGCAAAAGCGTGGTTTGCCCGCACTTTTGCTTCTGTTTTTATGAGATTACCACTTAGCAATACAATAAAGTCCTGCAATTAGTCCAGAAGATCGCCCCCCTACTAGTTCTCTCACCACAAGTATGATACAATAGAAGTATGTTTAGCAGACGCATACAGCAACGCGCCAGACACCTTATCGCGCAGTTTATACAACCATTTGCACGACTAGGTGTTTCGCCAAATACATTGACCCTGATCGGCCTCCTGCTGAGTATTGTGACAGCGGTGGTTATATCGCAAGGGAACCTATTTGCGGGCGGTGTGTTGGTGCTTTTTGCAGGCATCTTTGATATGTTTGACGGGGCAATGGCGCGCATATTACATGCAGCCACAACCTTTGGAGCGTTTTTTGACTCAACGCTCGACCGCTTTTCAGAAAGCATTATCCTATTCGGGCTGCTCTATTACGCATTGAACCAGCCGGGCCTTCATGATTCACTCTGGCCTGTAGCTCATGAGCAGTCGTGGATGATTGCCCTGATTTATATTGCTGTCGTCGGCTCGTTGATGGTCAGCTATACCAAAGCACGCGCCGAGGGACTGGGCTTAGAATGCAGAACGGGTCTGCTTGCACGCCCCGAACGTGTCATCATCTTGGCAATTGGACTTTTATCCGGCACCGGCATCTGTATGTGGGCATTGGCCCTCCTGGCTGTCTTCTCAAATGTGACAGCGGTTGAACGAATGATTACAATCTGGCGCATGACGAAACACGCTGCGACACAACAAGGCGCAGGTGACACACATGAGTCGGTTTCATCTCAGCCGCATACTGCCAGGATGGACGAACGCCATCAGCCAACAGCAAAGGCGAGCGTGACACACGATTCTGCCGTTCGCCCGGTACCTACCCGTGTTCCGCCATTTCACGGTGGTGTACCTGAAGAGTGATGCAAATGGCGTAGACAAAGATAATACTGGACCGAATCACCAGATAGCGCAGCGTAAAAAGACTTCCAGAAGAGAAGATCGGGGCGGTTTCATCGCAATTGTGTAGCGGACAGATCACATAAAACAGTGGTACGATGGAAATGTAAGAATAGCCGGAACATGGCACAGAGTTTTTACAAGATATGCTACATAAAGCTGATGCTTGCTCATCTGTTATATAGCCTGGCGTACCCCATCATGAGAGATGGACAGGTCCGCCCTTACTATCTTCAGTCGCTTTTTTCTGTCCTACTAGCCTGCGCTCCGGTCCTAGCAACTGAGACTGGAGATCTTAGTGACAACACAACATACACCTGATGAGCAGCGCGACGCCGATGTCTCCGTCGCAGAGCAGTCCCATACCTCCGATTTGGGAGCCAGTTCACCTTCTATCGAGACCGCTTACGCTCTCGATGCTGCTCCATCTTTAACATCCGACATAGTCACATCCTCTCTTACCAATGAGGCAGAAGAAGCAAGCCCATCAGCCGCTCTTCCTACCCCTGTTTCCATTGGAAACGAGGAGCAAGCCAACGAATTTCATGCCCCTTCCGCTACTATGGACGAGGCTCTTAGCTCAACAACACAGGAGGTTTTATCCCTGGAAAATTATGTAGAAAGCGCGTCGCTCGTCTCAGTCCCAACGTCGTCAGAAGCCATCCTACAAGAAACAACTGTCGCAGGTGCTGCCACACCACAGACTGAGCCAGCCGAAGACCCCCTGACCGTCACGGTCTCCTCAGAAGTGCCAGCAACAACAGAAGAAAGTGCCCCGCAAGCCATCTCTGACACAACATACAACCAGGAAACCTTTTCTGTCAGCACAGCAGAAGCACAGACCAGCAGCACAGCAGAAGCACCAGAAGTTATGCACGCTCAAGAGATTATCGAGGCACACGATCACGATCTCGTCGTAGAGCAAGCTCATATCCCACCAACAGAAGCAGAAGCAGAGATCACAACACTATCGACTGAGCCAGAAACCGCTACGTTGGCCACCCCTGCTGTCGATGAACAGCCCGAAAGTCCGGCACTCCCTTTTACTGCGTTTATTGAGGAATTTCGCCAGAGTGAGGCCCAGCGTAGCGTAAACACGTTACCCCTTTTCGATGCTGAGCCAGTAAGTGAGCCATTTATTCTACCCACAGCCACACCCATTCTTGCGGCAGCAGAGCCAGCAACAGCACAACAGCATGAGAGAGATGTTGCCGTATCGGCCATCGAGCCATCTGCACAACACACACCATCTCTTGTCGAAGCCACCACGTCATTCGTCGGTGATCCCCAAGAGCGTATGGCAAGCGACACGAGCGCGCCGGAAGCCCCGCTCACGCTACCAAACACACCTGCTGTGCGCCCAGTGTCACCGCTATTGCGTCCTGCCACCCGCTTGCGTGTGCCACGCCATGCGCTTATACGCTCGCGTGAGCATAGCGAAGAAACAGCACAACACATACCATCAGCTAAGCCAGCCGTACCAGAACAGGCTACGGACCCTCTAGCCGCGCCCGAAACGCCACGTCCAGCACGCCGCTATCGCTTTGATCGCCCTGCTGCCAGCGCAACCACGACCACGCCACCGGTGGCAAGTCCATTGCCTGCATCGGTACGCAGCGAGGAACCCAAAGTCGTTCAAGCCGTTTCTCCTACGCCCAGTATAGCAACACCCGCACGTACTGATAATACGTTGCCAGTTGCTAGTGCCGAGACGCAGCCAAAAGTGCCAGCTGGTACAAATGGACACAACGGCAACGGTACAACTAGCGCAAAGGCGGTCAGTGCGCCACCTGTAGTACAGGAGCAAGCGACCAATGGTATTCCAGCGATTAGTGAGCAGGACCGCCGTCGCCGCCATGGACAGGATCGGCCCCGTGAGAAAGATCAGCCAGCACAACAGGCACAAGCCTCACTAATACCCGTCGCACCTGCCGCCAGCACAGCAACTACGCCCCCTGCAGCAATCCCCGTACAGGAAACGATACTACCAGTTGCGGAGCAGATACCAACTATGATGATTGAAGATATTGCCCCTGAAGACCTCCCACCATTAGAATATGCCGAATTGCAGAAGGCCTCATCGCGCCGCCGCCGCCGCCATCGCACGAGCAATACAGCACCAATACCTACCGCCGTGACACCCATTGCAGCTAAGGCCGAAGTAGTAGCCACACCAACGCCCTTCATTCAAGCTGCACCGCCAGTTGTCCCGGTAGTGATACCGCCAGTACCCGCCGCCAGTAACAAGGTCGCACCTGCGTTACCGACACCTGCATTGCCAACACCTGCGTTACCGACACCTGCATTGCCATCATCTGCGTTACCGACACCAGCATTGTCAGCACAATATACCATCGTCTCCGGTTATACCGTCAACCAGATGAACCAGGGCAACGATGCCAGCGGCCCATTCATGGCTCCTGAGCCTTCACCCGCACGTGGGAGCGTCCTCTCTCGCGATGGTCGAACCGTCAATCGCGCAGAGTCACAGCGCACGCCTGTTTATACACCGCGTTCCACTGACCCTTCGCCCAGCTCTATTCAGCAGCTGGCAAGTGTTCTCTCGCAAGCCATCCAGACACAGACAGACCGCATGGTTGCGGAATTACACCGCTCTAACCAGGCACCGACAAATGTCTCTGTCTCCTTTCCACCATTCCCATCGACCGAGCGCGTCGGCGTTTTCGTCGATGTGGCCAATCTGCTCTACTCAGCACGCACGCTGCGTATCGCAGTAGACTTTGGCAAACTGCTCGACTTCCTGCGCGGGAACCGCCGCCTGGTGCGCGCACATGCCTATTGCCCAACTAGCCCTCAGGCCGGCGACGAGCAGATGTTCCTACAGGCCGTCAAGGGCTTAGGCTATCGCATCACCACGAAGAACTACAAAACGTTCGCCAGTGGTGCAAAAAAGGCAGACCTGGACCTGGACCTCTGCATGGATGTCGTTCGTCTCGTCGAGGGCAAGGCTGTTGACTGCGTTGTCCTGGTGAGCGGCGACAGCGACTTCATGCCAATGCTCGACTACTGCTCCGACCACGGCGTACGCGTCGAGGTTGCGGCTTTTGATGAAGCGATGTCGGCAACCTTGCGCCAAAGCTGCGATCTCTTCGTCAACCTCTCCATGCTCGAAGAGATTCGCGCATAAAGCCTATAAGCCTGCTTAGATGCAAGACATGCCATCCCCCACGCGGATGGCATGTCTTTGTGTCTGTGAGAAATAGCCTCATCGTTACGTATTTCCATTAAAGAAGTTGTTCGTGTCGCCAACACCCGTCTTGCCCTGGCGTGTCTGCATTCACACCAGCACCTTCACCAACGTTATCAGTAACACAGAACAATGTTTTCCATCATCCAAGCGTCTATTTGTCGTTGAAAAACATTGTCCTGTGCGATTCGCCAGAAGAGCTATCAACCATTCTGGCAAAATGTATCTCGTCCAAGAGAGCAGAAAGGACCCTATCCATGCGCAAGTTTGGTGGTCTCGCCCAGGTTGCATCCCTGCTGACCATTGTTGCCATGCTCCTTGCGGCTTGTGGCAGCACCAGCAGCGGTGGCACAAGTGGCTCCAGCACAAGCACGCCAACCAAGACAGCACTTAAGGTCGCTCTAGTCACAGACATCGGTGGCCTCAATGACAATGGCTTTAACCACCTTGCCTATACAGGCTATACGAAAGCCCAGCAGCAGTATGGCTTTACCCCAAAAGTTATTCAGACACAATCACAGAGCGACTACGTCAGCAATCTGACCCAAGCTGCACAGGCCGCTGACCTTGTGATCGCCGTCGGCTTCCTGATGCAGACTCCGCTCGACCAAGTAGCAAAACAATTCCCCACCAAGAAGTTTGCTATTATCGACGGCTGCGCTACCGATACAAACGGCAACTGCGATCCATTGGCCAATGTCGCGCCACTTTTCTTTAAAGAGCAGGAAGCCGGCTGTCTAGTCGGTGCTGTGGCCGGCCAGATGGAAGTCGATGGCAAGGCGAAAGTTCCCCACCTACTCGGTGCAAATACCATCGCTGCCATCGGCGGCCTCTCCATCCCACCAGTAAACCGCTACATCGCGGGCTACAAATTCTGTGCGACAAAGGTTGATCCTACCGTCAAAGTGATTATCAACTACTCGCAAGACTTCGCAGCAACAGCCAAATGTAAAGACATCGCCACAAGCCAGATCGACCAGCATCAGGCCGACATCATCTTCCAGGTTGCAGGCGGTTGTGGCGTTGGCGCACTCGATGCCGCCAACTCAAAGGGCGTCTATGGCATTGGCGTCGATGCCGACCAGGGCTACCTCTATAGTAGTGTGATTACTAGCGCGCTCAAAAAAGTGGATGTTGCGGTTTACGACACCATCGATAGCTTCCAGAAGGGTCAATTTACCAACAATCCGCCCAAGTTCGACCTCGTCCACAATGGCGTCGGCTATGCTCCCGTTAGCAGTGCAGTGCCAGCAGATGCCAAACAGCTAGCTGATACCTACGCTCAGCAGATCATTAGTGGCACGCTTGTCCCACCTGAAACCATTCCATAAGACACAGTTTCCTTCTGTTTTCGCGGCCCCCCCTTTCTTCACCTGTACCGGTGCGACCGCTTTTTGCGACCTCTCACGTTTTCGCCACGCTCCTTTACCCGATAGCAAGTGCGCTGGCGTCTTTCCAATAAGAGAAGAGCATTCAACGGATGCTTGACAGACAAATTTTTTCGAGATATATTACTTATCACTTGATAAGTTTTTGTGAGGGAAGCAAAGGATAGATTAGCACACATAATGGCGCGAATAACACGTGGGCAACATCACCATTCAGCACACGAAGATATGGAAGAAACCAAACGCACAATCTTGCGCACTGCTCAAGAGCTATTCATGGAGCAGGGGTATCGTGCCGTTACTACGCGCCAGATCGCCGATGCCTGTGGCTTAACACAGCCCGCGCTTTATCATTATTTTGCCGATAAGCATGACCTCTACGTGGCAGTCATGCAAGAAGAATTGGCAAAGTCGAAGGCCGCCCTGGAGCGCATTGCTCGCCGCAATGAGAACATTGAGGAGCGTTTACGGCTCGTAGCACGCTATATGTTGAGCCAGGCCTCGCATAACCACAGCCTGATGCTGCACGATATTCGCTACGAAATCGCGCCAGAGCAACAAAAAATCCTCCAAGCGGCCTTTCAGGCTAGCATTATCGCCCCTATCGCTTCAATTTTTGAAGAGGGCATACAAAGTGGTTTTCTCTATGATGCACGCCATACTGGTTCAAATGCCACCATGGCCACCCATCTGTTTTTAAGCATGCTATCGCGTTTCGCCGGGCCTGCCCAAACGAACGAAAAGACCATCGCCAATAGCAGCGAGAGGGCTGATATCGTCGTCAACATCGTGCTTTATGGGCTAGTTCGTCACGATCTGACCAAACAGCAGCCCTAATTTTTTCAGATTCATTTATCATGTGATAAATATGGAGGTATTCATACATGGAACCAATACCCTCAGTAGATGAACACACACCATCAATAGCACAACCCACCCCTAAGGCTGGAGCAAGCGACTCTGGCTATAAATGGCGCGTGATGTTCTCCGTCATTTTTGGCACATTCATGTTTGTGCTAGACTCAACGGCGGTCAATGTTGCCGTTCCCACGCTACAAAAATACTTTGGTACAACAGGCCATCCCGCCAGTATCGACCATGTTGACGGCGTACTGACAGCATATATTCTCGCCCTCGGCATCATTACGCCGCTCGCCGGCTATCTCTCTGATCGTTTCGGCATCAAGCGCATGTATATCTTGTCGCTCATTATGTTCACAATTGGCTCGATTCTCTGCTCGTTAGCACCCTCGTTGACCTGGTTGGTTATCTTCCGCGCTCTACAAGGACTGGGCGGCGGTATGCTCGGTCCACTGGGTATCTCGCTACTTTTCGGAGCATTCACAGAGAAACAGCGCGGTCTAGCGTTCGGCATCTATGGCATTCCGCTCGTCTTCGCACCCGCTAGCGGCCCCATCCTTGGCGGCTACATTGTACAATACCTGAACTGGCGGTACATTTTCTGGATTAACGTGCCAATTGGCATTCTCGGTATCATCCTGGCAACGCTCTGGTTGCGTGAGCAGAAACGCGGCACGAATGCCCATCTCGACATTCCAGGCGTCGTCCTGGCAACGATTGGCTCCGCCAGCTTGCTCTATGCTATTCAACGCGGCAGCAGTGACGGGTGGACCTCCGCGCTCATTCTGACCCTGCTCACGCTTGGCACACTGAGCCTGATCGCCTTTGTCATCGTGGAATTGTCTACAAAAGACCCCTTGCTCGATCTGCGTCTCTTCGTCAAACGCACCTATGCCTTTGCTAGCATTATTGGCTGGGTCAGCAGCGTGGCACTCTTCGGCTCAGAATTTCTCGTGCCGATCTACCTGCAAAGCCTGCGTGGACAAAGTCCGCTCCAGGCTGGCCTACTCGTTCTACCACTAGCCCTGGCAGCAGGCGTCACAACACCACTAGCGGGCGCACTCTACAACCGCCTCGGCGGACGCTGGTTGATCGCTGCGGGGGGTCTGCTCTTAGCGATCAATACCTGGAATTTCGCACATATCACCTTGAATTCACCATTCACCACGATTATGGCTCTGCTGGTCATTCGTGGCGTCGCCCTCGGTCTGGTACTACAAACCACGCTGACCGCAGCACTCACGGGCCTTCGTCCCACGCAACTGCCACGCGCCAGCTCGCTACTCACGGCGACACGTACCATCTTCCAATCCTTCGGTGTTGCCGTACTTGGCACCATTGTCACCAACCAGGTCACGGCCTATAACACAGCAGCCGCTAATGATCTTAAAAATCCGGCAACGGCTCTCGGTCATCAGTTCGTCGTCAAAATGCAGCAACTGGCCACCGTCTTACAGCAACAACAGCATTTACCTGCTCAGATCGCGGCTCAGATTGCGGCCAAAGCAGCGGCAGGCCAGATTCTTGGCCCACTCTTCCCAGTTCATTTTGTGCAGGGGATTAATGATGCCTACTATGTCACTTTTGCTCTCTCGCTCATCTCAGCACTGCTGGCTTTCACGCTACCCGGACACAAGCGTCAGCAAACATCTGTTGTAGCGGAAGGCGAGCAAAATGCGGCTCCCGCCGAGAGTGCCGTTTCCTAAACTTAAACATTTTGCACGGCTAAAGATAGGAGAAGAAAAGCAAGACGCCTCTCGTGGGTGTCCTGCTTTTCTTCTCCTATCTCTTTACTCTTTTGCATCGCCCTCGTGGGCAAACAGCGCATCGACCGCTTGTGATGCTTCTGCGGGTGGCAACGCTTGCAAATCGGATGGAATGGCCGGATTAATCACACCGATCAGAAGGCGGATAATGCCAACAACAATGAGGCCTACACCCAAACCAACAACGAGAGCTTCAGGCGAGTCAGCATGTGTGACATATGTTAGACCAAAGGCCACAATACAACAACCAACTACAATAACAATGAGACCACTCAAGACAAAACGGAGCGTTTTGCGCCGTGTCGCCCGTTTTAAAAGGGCGTCCTGCTGCACAAGGCTCTCTTTTTTTTCAACCATGCCACCATGCTTCTCTCTGCTGTAAAGGCGGAACTGATCCAACATTTGTACATTCCACTTATTATACGATATAGAATATACAATGTTGTGACCTGTCCCACCACAAAGAGAGCATTGCCCATTAGCCAACAGTTGGCTCGATGCTCAAACCTTCGGCACGCTCACGCTCCAATTGCGCGGCATGCGCCAGCGAGGGCCGCCAGTAACCAGCGGTCATAAAAACCGTTGGCACAAACAACACCATGCCACCGATGCAAACCCACCACCATGTCGCCCAGCCGGATGCACTCGCAAAACTCCCCACAACTACGGTCAAGCCAACAGTTGAGAGGACGACAACCCAGCGTAACACAAAGCCCCAGACAGCTAGACCAGTCGCGACCAATGCAGGGTTGATGTCCTCAACCGTCTCCGTGAAACCCGCCATCCAGGTCACATATGCAGTCGCAATGGTCAGACCAAAAAATCCGAGTAGCGTTGCCATCAATGCACTACTGGGATGCTGCCCGATCTGAGCAATGAAAATCAGTGTAACAACAATCGTGGCGGCGGTTCCAAGCAGCATAAAGGGTTTGCGCACGCCCATGCGGTCGGAGATCAGGCCAACAATCACGGCAGCCGGCACGTTTACCAGCCAGAAGATACTCATCAAGCCATTGGCATCAGCGAGCGAATAGCCAAAGATCGCATTGAGATACGTAGGGAAAAAGCCAACCGCTGCAAAATAGAGCAGTAGGAAGAAGCTAATCCCTAGTGAGCTAACAATGACTTTAGGACGTGCCATCTGTCGCCAGGGATGGCGCGCGATCTCGTGCGTATCAATGCCACGTGCGCGTGCTTCTAAGAGTTCTCTTTCGCGTAAGGTGGTCATAATTTGCGCACGCAGAGCAGGTGACAGTTCGCGCAGAGCAAACAAGCAGATCACAAAGGCCACGAGACCAGTGATAGCGGCAATGACATATTGTGATTGCCAGGAACCATACAGATGAATGGTCTGGCTCAGCACCGTAGTCGCCAGCACACTACCGCCAACGGGTCCAACCGTCCAGAAACCCATCGCCATTGCACGGCCCAGGCGCGGCGAGAAGTCGCGCACCAGTGCAGGCGTTGCCACGAGGATAATACCCTCGATAAAACCGAGTAACCAGTACAGTACGAGGAAAGAGGTAGCCGACGAAGTAAACGAAATCGCAAAGGTGATGACAGAACTGACAAGCAGACCATAAATCACCAGGTTAGCACGCCCCAAGCGGTCCGAAAAACCGCCAAAGATCGAGGCAAATGCTCCCAACAGGTTTGCCAAAAGCAGCGAGTAGCTATATTGCTGAAGGGTCAGATGAAAATTTGTTAGCACGAGAGGCGCGACTGAAGGGAGGACATACGATTGATAATACAGGACAATAGTCGCAATGACGGAGAGGGCGAGATACCAAATGCGGGTCGAGTTGGCGGGATAATGTTCGAGGCTACGTTGCCAGAAACCGTTTTGATGTGTACTACTCATGCAATACTCCTGTTCCTACTGCCCCCTGTCATTGGAGACAGCGTAGACATGGATACCAGCACAGACGATGTGCCAGCGGTCTCAGTACGAAGTGGGTTTGCCGATTAGCGTGAGAATGTAGTACGAACAGAACTCGCAACGACGAGTTAGAGAAAGGATACCATGTTTTGAGGCAATATTCAATGGTGAGAAAGCAGAGACCAACATCGTTTCCCACAAGCGATGCTCAATACGCTTAGCGAGGCTTTGTGCTATCATATCTACAGACGGTACAATATACCAAACCAAGTCCATATAATTAAGGTGTAGACTTATGTTGAACCAACAAAAAGGGAGGGCAACGATGCTCAAAGATACGCTGTTGTATCTCGCCCATAATCAACATGTGCGCGATTTCGTGATTCAAAATAAAGCCACTAGAGGTGTCTCGCGTCGCTTTGTCGCGGGTGAAACATTGGCCGAGGCAGAACAGGCCACACGCCAACTCAACCAGCATGGTATGAGCGTCGCGCTCGATCATCTTGGAGAAAACGTCTCTGATGCTCGCGAGGCGGCCGCCTCCACACAGGACTATCTTGCTGCTATTGAACGCATCCAACAAAGCGGCATTGATGCCAATATCTCTATCAAACTCACAGCATTGGGACTCGACATCGCGCCAGAGATCTGTGAGCAAAACTTGCGTCTCATTCTCACGCAGGCGCACCAGCACAACATTTTTGTCTGCATCGATATGGAAGGCTCCGACTATACCGAGCGCACTGTCGCGACGACATTTAGCGTACGCGAGGAGTTTGAGCAGATTGGCACGGTTATCCAATCCTATCTCTATCGCAGCAAGGCCGATGTTGAGCGGCTCGTCGCGCAGGGCGTGCGTGTGCGTCTAGTAAAGGGAGCATATAAAGAGCCAACAGAGGTCGCTTTTCAGGAAAAAAGTGATGTTGACCGCAACTACGTGCAATTGATGGTGCATCTACTGGCCCGTGGCAATTTTCCCGCTCTCGCCACACACGATGAGAATATTATCAATACAGCATGCAAGTTCGTGCGCGATCACGGCATCAGCAAATCTGCCTTTGAGTTCCAGATGCTCTATGGCGTGCGGCGAGACCTGCAAGAAAAACTGGTTGCGCAGGGCTACAATATGCGCGTCTACGTGCCATACGGCTCCCAGTGGTATCCCTACCTCATGCGACGCATGGCAGAACGGCCAGCGAATCTGGTGTTCGTCGTGAGCAACGCAATGAGGTAAATCACATGCAACAAACCCATTTCGCCGTCTCTGTGGGCGTTGCCAATATCAGGCGCGACCCCGACGCACAATCTGAACTGGTCACGCAGGCATTGCTCAACATGCCTGCACACATTCTAGACACCTATGACGAGTGGACACGGGTTGCCCTGGTCGACTACGAGGGGTGGATAGAGGACACTGAATTGGATGAACCACCCATTAAAGGCTTTTGCAAAGTGGGTGAGCAGTGTGCCACACCGCTCGCCCTCTCAGCAGTCGTTCTGTTACCTTTCACCCCACTCTACCAAGACCCTGAGGGAAACGCCGTTGTCGAGGACCCTAAACTGGCACGGGCTTACCTCTCTAGTGTACTTCCGCTAGTCAATACGACACACAGCGAGCGCGTGCAGATCGCCTTGCCCGGAGAGCGCACTGCCTGGCTTGCACGCTCCGCCATCACGATCCGCCAGGGCGATGCGCCCTATCCACAAGCAGCATTAACGCAGGTAACACACTTTGCACGCTTGTTGCTCGACGTACCGTATCTCTGGGGTGGCACAAGTGCCGAGGGCATCGATTGCAGCGGCCTCGCGCAACTCTGCTATCGCATGGGCGGCTATATGCTGCCCCGTGACGCCGATCAGCAGCATGACGCGCTGACACAAGCAGTCAAGATTGCAGAGATGCAAGAGGGCGACCTGATCTTTTTCGGGCGCGCAAGTATCACACATATTGCCCTTGCCCTCAATAACCACGAGTATATTCATGCCGAAGGCAATCGCTACCAGCGCGTACTTATTAACAGCTTTGACCCCAACGCAATCCACTATGACCAGCGACTACACGAGCTTGTATGGGGCCTCAAGCGTGTGACGCCTGAACTACTCAAGGCCAACCCATATGCCTGATAGATGGAGGAAACTCATGCAGATTTTACCCTTTAACGGCATCTGGCCTACGATTGCCGACGACGTATTTATTGCTCCCGGAGCGGTGATTATCGGCAACGTCACCATTCATGAAGGAGCCAGTATTTGGTACAACACGGTCATTCGCGGTGATACAGGCCCCATTGTGATTGGCAAACGCACCAACATTCAAGATAACTGTACGCTCCATCTTGACGCTGATGCCCCACTGACGATTGGCGAAGAATGCACGATTGGACACAACGCAGTTGTACACGGGGCAACGTTGGGGCGGCGCGTGCTGGTTGGCATGAATGCAGTTGTCCTCAACCACGCAGTAATTGGCAACGAATCGATGGTTGGCGCGTGTACGCTCGTTTCAGAACGCAAGCATTTCCCCAATAGCATACTCATCCTCGGCGTGCCCGCCAAAGCCATACGTGACCTCAGCGAGGCCGAACGCCTGCACCTCGCCACCAGTGCCAACGATTATTATGAGCGCGCCCAACGACACCACGCCTCTATTGCTTCTATCATACGCTCATAGTAGAGCCGCAACACAGGAAAAAGCGGCCACTTAGCTCATACTGACACAACCGACTATTTTCGATTTTCTTCTTTGACATAAGATGCTAAAATCAGAATTTATGCATTCAGGGGCTTGACAATGGATGTAGCGTTTATTTACAATGCTTTCAACTGATAGGTACAGGGGAAAGCGATGCTTACGGATTTGATAGGTCAGCAATTTGGCAATTTTAGGTTAGAGCGCAAAATTGGCTCTGGAGGCTTTGCCAGCGTCTACCTGGGTCAGCATGTGAAGATATTGGCGCACCAGGCAGCCATCAAAATTCTTCATCTTACCAATGTCGACCAAGAAATATTCAGGAAAGAGGCCGAGACAACTGCCTCTCTCAAGCATCCCCATATCGTGCGGCTTTTCGATTTCGACATTGAGCATGATACACCGTATCTAGTAATGGATTACGCTCCCAATGGCTCGCTACGCAACCGCCATGCAGCAGGAATACAAGTGCCGCTCACTACCGTGATCCAATACCTTGCAGAGATTGCGCCAGCTCTTCAGTACGCACATGAACAGGGGATTATTCACCGCGATATCAAGCCAGAAAACATCTTAATAGGCTTGCATAATGAACTCTTGCTCAGTGATTTCGGTATTGCGCAACTCTCCGAAACGGGACGCACCATCATAGCAACGCAATACCATACAGGCGGCACACCCCACTATATGGCTCCCGAAATGTTTCGCGGCAAGCCGGGCAAGGCGAGCGATCAGTACGCACTTGCCATCATGATCTATGAATGGCTCTGTGGCGTGACACCTTTCACACAAGGCAATTCTATACAACTTGGCTTCCAGCACACCCATGAGGAAGTACCTTCTCTACGCACCTATGTTCCGCTGCTCGATGAGCGTGTGGAAAACGTGATTTTGCATGCGCTTTCGAAGAAACCAGAAGACCGTTATCCCTCTGTCCTCGATTTTTTGCAGGAACTAGAGGCAGCGGCAAGCGCGGGTCCACCAGCTAAATCGACATCTGGTTCTCTCCAACTGACGCTCCGTCGCCATTCTGCACGTGTGAACGCAATTGCCTGGTCGCCCGATCATACGCGCCTCGCTTCCGCTTCTCACGATACAAAAGTAGAAGTCTGGAATGCCAGCAATGGAGAAGCACTTTTCCCCTATCAAAAACATGCTTCATCTGTCTATGCAGTTGTCTGGTCACATAATAACATGCGTCTCGCCTCCGCCTCCGACGATAAAACGGTGCAACTCTGGCGCACAGACACCGGGCAACATATCTATACCTACGATAAACACACGTCAGCTGTCTACGGTGTTACCTGGTCGCCTGATGGCACGCGCATCGCTTCCGCTTCCGCTGACAAAACCGTCCATGTCTGGCGTGCCAGCAATGGGCAACGCCTTCACAACTACACAAGTCATGCCGATGTTGTCTGGGCCGTCGCCTGGATGCCTGATGGCAAGCTCATCGCCTCCGCTTCTGGCGATGGTACAGTACACATCTGGCATGCCGACACAGAGCAGCAACGACATATCTATCGAGGGCATAAGGACGCCGTCTATGCCGTTGCCTGGTCACATGATGGGACGCGCATCGCTTCCGCTTCCGCCGATCATACTGTTCAGGTTTGGGATGCAAACACTGGACAGCTTCACTGTACCTACAGCGGACATGTCGATTGGGTGCGCGCCGTCACCTGGTCACCCGATGACACACGCATCGCCTCCGCTTCTCACGACAAAAGCGTGCAGATTTGGAACTCCCACAATGGACAGACGCTCTTTCTCTATCAAAAACATATCGATCACATCTATAGCGTTGACTGGTCGCCTGATGGCACACGCATTGCCTCCGCTTCCGCAGACAAAAGCGTACACATCTGGCAAATATAGATCAAAGCGAATATGACTAGACACAACCGGCTACACGGAAGATGCCGAGAGCGTCTCGCCGCAATTTTTGCTGGGACAGGGCGGCGTTCGATAGACATGTGGAACTCGCGCATCGCGCACACGATTGATGCCTAGAGCTATAAAGTAGATGAGGGCGGAAAGGGCAGCAATATAGAAGCTTGCTGGCCAGTGCCCTACAATAGTCAGCAGTAGACCAGACCAGGTGATGGTTAGCGCGAACAACACCGAGAGCAGAAGTGCGCTCGCGGGTGCATGCGTCAGCCGTTGCGCGGCAGCAGCGGGCACGATCAGCAGCGCAAAGACGAGTAGCACACCCACAATTTGCACGGTCACTGAGACGGTGATCGCTAAAAGCAATAGGAAAAGCAGTGATAACAGGCGTACCGGGACGCCGCGTGTCACCGCAACCTCTGGATCAATCGAGGCAAAGAGCAGCGGCCGAAAGAAGAGCAGCAAGAGCAGCACAATTGCCACTCCGCTGATGAGCGTGATAACGACATCCTGGCGTGTCACGCTGAGAATTGAGCCAAACAGCACGCCCACCGTCTCGCTGGCGAAGTTGGTATAGAGGTTCAGAAACAATACGCCCAGGCCAAGCGCAAACGAAAGAACCATACCAATCTCGACATCACGCCCGCGCAAACGTTCGCCCAACGCACCCATACCCAAAGCGGCCAGCAACGTCAGGGCAAACATACCGGACAGCGCACTAATGCCAAGCAAGGCCGCTCCCGTCGCTCCTGCAAAACCAATATGCGACAAGGCATGACCCGCAAATGCCTGTGAGCGCAAGACCACAAAGTAGCCGACCAGCGCGGCCACAATCGAGACAATAGTGCCCGCTAAAAAGGCATTCTGTACAAATTCCTGCTGTATAATTGCAAACATATCTCTCTCACCTGCACTCAAACAACTGTCGTGACATCTCTGGCTTGCACATCAAGCGCGCTCGCGGCTTGCACGCTCGTGTTATACATTGCGCCCGCTCCATACTGCATACGCTTGCGTCGCCCCTGCTGCCAAAGCGGTGAAAGCAGACGCACAGGCAGATACAGGCCAAACGAGAGACTCGCAATGTAAAAACTGACCGGCCAGGAACTATAGATTGCTAACAGCATCCCGCCCCAGGTCACAAACAAGCCCAGAGCAATTGCCAGCACAATTGTCCCAAACGGCGTGCGCGCAATACGACTCGCCGTTGCCGCCGGCCCAACCAGGAGCGTGAAAATCAATAGTACGCCGACGATCTGCACCGAGATCGCAACGGTAATCGCCACTAAGACGAGAAAAAGGATACTAAGCAGACGCACCGGAATACCACGCGCCTCGGCAACTTCTGGGTCAAACGAACTAAAGAGCAACGGGCGGAAAACAAGTGCCAGCACGCCGAGCGTTAGCAAGCTGGAAAGTACCGTTATCAGCACATCGGTGCGGCTAATGCCCACAATCGTCCCAAACAGAATACTATATGCTTGTTCTGCATATCCTGCATACAGTGAGAGAAATAGCACACCCAAGCCTAATGCTCCTGTCAAAATCACGCCAATCGCAAGATCGCGTTCGCGCAGTTCGTGTCCTAAGAAACCAATGCTCACACCTGCGCCAATGGTAAAAACGAGCAGACCAAACACGGGATCAATACCAAGCAACACCGCACCCGCCGCACCCGCGAAACCAATGTGTGACAAGGCGTGACCCGCAAAAGTCAGGCCACGCGCAATCAGAAAGTAACCCATGACCGCTGCGACAACCGCCACGCACGAACCCGCCAGCAAGGCATTTTGAATAAAAATGTATTGAAAAATCTCAAACATTACTGTTCCACCCTCCCTCTTTATGCCTGGTGCAATGCCTGTTCCAGGCTAGTAAGCTGCTTGAGCATCCACTGCTGATACGTTTGCCCCTTCGGCATAGTCTCAGTAACACCCACTAACGGGATATGCTGCGCCAATGCAGCCTGTTGTAAATTGGTGGTAATCGGCGTCACTGTCTGAAGATTATAAATCAACACGCGAATTGCCCGTTGTTGTATCTGGGTGTTGGCTATCGCTACGCTCACCGCCGGTGGGTCATTACCTTCAGCAATCGCTTTCTGAAAATCCTGTGGCGTCAGCACGCGCAAGCCAAGTGGGCCAGTTTGATAGAGAAAAATCGTCTCCGTCAAACCTACAGACGTCCCATTATACTGGGCGTGAATACTGGCCATCTTCTGATACACTGGATCAAGCGACTGCATAAATACAGCAAGGTTGTGCGCAAAGCTGGCAGCATAGGTTGGCTCGATACGCCCTAACGCATCACTGATCTGCTGCGCAATCGCAGTGACATTCGTCAAGCTATACCAGACATGCGGATTATCCGGCAATTTCTGAGGCGCGATACTCGTCGCCACCAAGACAATGCGCTGGTCGCTAGGAGCGGCGGTAAGCAGGCGATCCATCCAGGAATCATAGCCCGCCCCATTCTCAATCACCAGACGCGCCCGACTGACCTCAATTGCGCTCTGCACACTGGCCTCATACTCATGCGGGTCCGCATTAGGGTCCGAGAGCATACTGACTACGGAGACACGGGAGCCACCAATCTGCTTCACGATATCGCCATAGAAATTTTCCGCTGCCACCACCGGGACCACTCCTGATGGCACAGGCGGTGGACCCACTACCAGAGCATTGCACGCGCTGAGCAGGAGCGACAAAAGGAGCATCAACAAGAGCAGAGAAAACGCCTGGATAGGCGTCCCAACTCGGTAAGATCGCAACATAGAGCATCCTCATTAATGATACAAAGTATCGACAAGAGTAGTATAACACGGGAAAGCAAATTCTGTCAATGAGACGATGTATCAATACATGAGCAAGCACTGAGCTAAAGTAATTTTCCATAAACTTGACATATTTATCCAATCGTTCTATACTACAGGGGTATTTTTCTTGGGTGATATAGAAACGATGTAATGCAATTGCATATGTTCACTGGTAAGTCGCACACGCATATAATAGTGATATATCCAAACACAAAAATAGGGTTTTTACATATTAAAAAGCGAGGGTATACAGCATGGGAAGTGCCGAGGACATAACACCTGCATCCGATCTGACCGCGGAAACACAGACAGCTTCTACGCATCCTACGCGTAACGGACCAAAGGATATGGCATCTTTTACAGCAAGCCCGGTAGGACAGGCATTACAGACATTCCATAGCACGCTACAAGAACTCCGTCAGGATTTCGAGACAAAAATCAAATATGACGAGAGCAAAGAGCGTGTCATCAATTCACTGCATAGCGAGCTACAAAGCTATCGTGATGGATTGCACTTCAAGATTCTCCGCCCACTTTTTATCGACCTGATTGCGATGTATGATGACTTGGGACGCCTGATTGAAGAGGGCTTAGAGACGCATCCACGCCAAGTCACACAAAACCTCATAACGTTCCAAGAAACCATTGAAGAAATGCTACGACGCAATGGTGTTGAAATTTTTCAATGTGAGGGTGAAACCTTTCTCTCCAACAAACAACGTATTTTACACACGGTTACAACGCCTGATCCCACGCAAGATCGCCTCATCGCCCGGCGTGTGCGCAAGGGTTTCCTCTACGAGGAGCGCGTGATACGCCCCGAAATCGTAGAACTCTATAAATATATCGCCATTCCTGCATCTACATCCTGATCTGTACAGACAACAAACAGTTAATAGCAGATGCAAGCAGGCATATGTAAAAGAAGCGACGAACGTTACGTCTATCTTATAAAGTAGAGACAACACAGCAGAGAACAAGACATAGATGTATTGCATACGAGAGGAGCTGGAGCCGTGAGCAATCCCCATACTACCACCGTTTTCGGAATTGACCTGGGTACTACCTATTCCTGTATTGCCTACGTAGATGAATATAGCAAAGCTGTTGTTATTCCTAACTACGAGGGGGACCGCACAACACCCTCGGTCGTGCAATTCGAGGGAGACAATCGCGTTGTCGGCAAAGAGGCAAAAAACAGCGCGGTCAGTGACGCAGATAGCGTCGTCGAGATGGTTAAACGCCACATGGGTGAGTCTGGCTGGCGTTTTGAATATAATGGCAAAGAATATACGCCGGAAGAGATTTCATCGTACATTTTACGCAAATTAGCAAGTGACGCGGAACAACATCTGGGACAACCCGTGAAAGACGTGGTCATTACTTGTCCTGCTTATTTCGGCATGGCGCAGCGCGAAGCCACCATGCAAGCTGGTGTGATCGCAGGCTTCAACGTGCGCGAGATTATCAATGAGCCAACCGCTGCCGCTGTCATGTATGGTATGCAGAATGAGCAAGATCAGGTAGTGCTGGTCTATGACCTGGGAGGTGGCACGTTCGACATCACCGTGATTGAGATCAAAGGTGGTGAGATTACCGTGATTGCCACTGGCGGCGATCATCATCTCGGTGGGCGCAACTGGGACGAAGCCGTTGTGGTCTACTTGGCGGAACAGTGGAAGGCCGAGACCGGCTCATTTGAAGACCCCCTCGACTCCCGCGAGACTGAACAAGACCTGTGGGGACGCGCCGAGCAAGCCAAATGGTCCCTGACCGCCCGTAGCGAAACAAAAGTCAATGTCTCTCACGCGGGTCAACGCGTCAGCGTCTCACTCACCCGCGACAAATTCAACGAACTGACAGCGAACTTACTAGAGCGCACTATCGAATTTACCAAAACGACCATTGATGAAGCCAAAGCACGTGGCTGCACGCAGTATAATCAAATTCTGCTGGTAGGTGGCTCAACCAAGATGCCACAGGTCACCGAACGTCTCAGCAGCGAATTTAGCATTCCTCTCAAAGTTTTCGATCCCGATGAGGCTGTCGCGAAAGGCGCGGCACTCTACGGACATAAACTGGCTCTGGACGAGAAAATTCAGCACAAAGTCGCTGAAATGGTTGGTCATTCGCCTAATACCATTGACCTTTCCGCCGTCCCACAACAAGTGATCGAACGCGCCCAGGCCTCGGTTGCCGACGAGAACGGTCTCAAACTCTCCTCTGTCAAGAAAATCAACCAAATGTCAGTGCGCAATGTCGCCAGTCATAGTTTCGGAATCATTGCCTTCGATAGCCGCACAGATCAGGAAGTGATCGCCAACCTGGTTCTAAAACAAGATGTCGTACCCACAACCCGCACAGAAACCTTCTTCACGCTGGAAGCCGATCAGCAAACCGTCGAACTCAAAGTTATGGAAAATGACATGGCGGAGAAAACTGTGCGCGATCTCTCAATGGGCCAGGAAATCGGTAACGCCATCTTGAATTTACAACCACGCTTGCCTGCCAACACGCCCATCGAAGTCACATTTGAATTGCATCGCGACGGGCGTCTGCATATGACCGGGCGCGAACCACGCAGTAATGCCTCTATCGATTTCGATATTCAGACGGTCAATGGTATTTCAGCAGAGGAGCTACAAGAGGCGAAAGCACGTGCCATCCGCGTTGCCATCTCATGAAAGTGTCCCATCACTGATAAGGAGCGCAAGACATATGGGTCAGTTTGTCGGCATTGATCTGGGAACGACCTATTCGGTCGTCGCATATATTAACGCGCAGGGCAGACCTGAAGTCATCCCAAATGAGCATGGCAAAGCCATCACACCATCCGTCGTCTACTTTAGTGGACATGGCCCAATTGTCGGCGATGAGGCAAAAGAGCGGCAGGCGGCAGGCGAAGAAAGCGTAGCGTCCTTCTTCAAACGCAGCATGGGCGATACACAATTTTTGCTCTCTTTTTATGGACATGACTATACGCCAATTGACCTCTCTGCCCTGGTCCTCAACTATCTAAAGACACAGGCCGAACAATTTTTGCGCACCGCTGTCACTGACGCCGTCATTACCGTTCCAGCCTATTTCACTCATCGTGAGCGTAGTGCCACGCTGGAAGCAGGCAAAAAGGCCGGCCTGAATGTCCTCAAGATTATCAGCGAACCGACCGCTGCCGCCCTGGCGTATGGCTTGCGCCCCACACAACGCGAGCAGCGCGTTCTCGTCTATGATCTGGGCGGTGGAACCTTCGATATCTCGCTCGTCTCTATTAGTGCAAGCGAGCTAACCGTCCTTGCGACCGATGGCGATCACAACCTGGGTGGCAAGGATTGGGATGATCGCCTGCTCGTCCATCTCGCCACGCTGTTCGAGGCCGAATATGGCATTGAACTACTCGGTGATGATATCAACGAACTCCACATTCAGGCTGAACAACTCAAGCGCACACTTTCGGCCCGTCAAAGTGCGGATATGCGCGTCCAGGCTGCCGGTCAAGTAGGAAACTACACCGTGACACGCGCCCAGTTCGAAGACCTCACCCGCGACCTGATGGAACGCACACAACGCCTGACAGAAAGTGTGCTGGCGGAGAAACATCTCACGTGGCGCGATCTGGATGGCGTCTTGCCCGTTGGCGGTTCCACGCGCATGCCGATGGTCACAGACTATATCACGCGCATGTCCAGCAAAGCACCGATGAGCGGCGTCAATCCCGATGAAGCGGTTGGACTGGGAGCCGCGATTCAAGCCGCGATGGAGATAGAACAGAGCCACAACGCCCCTAAACTGATGCTTGCTGGGCGCAAAAAAACTACCGATGTGATTGCGCATAGCCTGGGGATGATTGCCGAGAATACCGACCGCTCGCGTTATGTCAATAGTATCTTAATTACAAAAAATCTAGCCATTCCCGCTGCGCAAACACGCCCTTATACGATGCCTCTGCGCAAACGCGGCAACACGCGCCTGGAAGTATTTCTAACGCAAGGCGAACACGACAATCCGCAATATTGCACCTATCTCGGCTGCTACGTCTTTAGCAATTTCCCATCCATTGCAGACAAAATTGCCGTGCTAGATATCACCTACCAATATGACAAAAACGGTGTAGTCAACGTCTCCGCAGTCGAACGCTCGACAGGCCAGCCATTGACATTAAATATTGAACCAGTGCCGCCCGATGTGCCGGCACGCTTTGAAGAACGCCCAACAGATCAGAAGACACGCGAACCATTAACAGTCTATCTCGTCATTGACACCTCAGGAAGCATGTCTGGCACGCCACTAACTGAGGCACAGCGCGCCGCAGAACGCTTTGTCAACGAGTGTGATCTCTCCTCGACCTCCATTGGTCTGATCTCCTTCTCTAGTAGTGTCTCTGTGGAACAGCAAGCCACACAGAATGGGCGCAAGATTCAGAAAGCGATCCATAATCTGCACGCAGGCGGCGGCACATCGGGCGATTCGTTCCATACCCTTTATGGGTTGCTACATGGCGTCGAGGGTATTCGCTATGCCATCGTCCTAACTGACGGACAATGGTCTGGACAACAGGCGGCAATCGCCAAAGCGAAGGAATGTCACGAGGATGGCATCGAAGTTGTCGCCATCGGCTTTGGCGGAGCAGACCACCATTTCCTGGAACAAATCGCCTCTTCCTCAGAACAAAGTTTTCTGACCGATATGAGCCGTTTAACAGAGGCATTCAGCACCATTGCCCGCGAACTCACTGAAGGGGCTGGCGAGAAACGCGCTGGCAGCAAATTACGTTTGATGCGTTAGTAGAGAGGGCAGGAACGCACTCATGGCAGACACACAAAGCAATTTCTTTATCCTGTTGGACATCAATCCCGATGAACAGTGGGACGATCTTAAAATCAAAGAAGTAATTCAGAGAAAACGTCAGGAATGGACAAAACAGAGTCAGCATCCAACCAAAGGGGCCGTTGCACGCCAAAGCCTTCAAAAAATACCGGAGATCGAACGTGTCATGCTTGATCCAGCACAGCGCGAAACACAAGCGAAAGCAGCTCGTGAGGCATTAAAGGCTGGCAAACAAGCCATCCTCGAACGCTTCGAGAAAGACTTGGCCTACATCAACGTCAAGGATACTATCACGCAAAGCGAGTTAGATAAGCTAATCAAAGATTACAAAGATGTTCTTCCTGAAAGCGAGATTCGTAAGCGTGTCAAACCCAGACTGGTTGCAGACCCAATGGCTACGGCGGCCACGACAACGTTAACGCAACAGCTAGACCCATCACTCTTTAAAACTATTGCCGAGCGACTAGCCTTTCTCCATCTCGCAAGCTTGTATGATTTGCTTGGCATTGGTGATAAAGTCGCAACGTCACTTCTGAAAGATAAGGCCCGCGAACTTTATGACGAAATGAACAAGCGGCCAAAAGAGGAGGTGGTTTCGGCTAAGAGCGAGCTGGCAGGCCATGCCATCAATATTTTCCAATCCGACGAGATGCGCAAACGCTACGATGAGAGCCGCAGACAAAGTACGCTTACACAACTACTCAATGAGTTAGCCGAGAATGTGCAACGCGCAGGCAACAACGAGGTGCATGAAAAACAGGTTGCCCTCTTTCTCGAAACGGCCCGTAAAGCGGGTTGGAGCAATGATGAGGCCCAAGCCCGCCTGAATGACTATGCTCGCCAACGCAAATGGTCCTTACGCATTCCTGTTTTTGACCAGAGTGTTCAGGAGCAGCAACGCTGTGGCTACTGCAACGAACTCAACGAGAAGGGACGCAATTTCTGTCGCTCCTGTAACCGCGAACTTTCGATCAATTGTCCCAACTGTGGACGGCGTGCCGTCTCGGACGAAATCGGTTGTGGAGCGTGTGGCTTCCCGATTGGCAACCGCTATTATGTCGATGAACTGCTGACGCGCCTACCACTCGCGCAAGATGTGCAACAAGCGCAGACACTCCTGCGCGAAGCAGAACAGGTGTGGCGTCCCAATAAACCCGATGCGCGGGCACAACACATTGCGCAGCTCAAACAAGAGGTTGAGCGCAAGTTACAAGAGCAGCGGCAACTTCTTGTTGAGTTGCAGCGACTCATGCAGCAGAAGCAGTTTTTTGCCGCCCGCCAGTACCTGATTACAAACGCCGCTCACCTGGTAAATGCGGACCAGCATCAGCGTACCGTGAGTGCTACCATTGCGCAGGCACAAGACCTGCTCAAACGCGCTCAGGTGCGCACGCTGGGACGTGAAGAGCGCGTGGACCTCTGCCGTCAAGCTCTTCGTCTCTGCGCAGACTACAAGGATGCACGCGACTTGCTCAGCACGATGCCACCAGACGCACCGCACAATTTGCGCGCCCGCATTGGTGGCATGCTTGTCAGTCTGGCCTGGGATGCATCGCCGACACCTGCCACCAGCTATCGCATTGTACGCAAAAGTGGTGCGCAACTCGTTTCAGCCGCCGATGGCACAACGCTAGCCACTAGCGCGGGCTGCGTCTATGACGACACCACGCCGGAGATTGGCGTACCACTTTACTATGCAATCTACGCCGAGTGCGAAGGCGTGATCTCACTACAAGGCGCACTCTTGAACGCACCGCTGCTGCTCATCGACGACGTGCAACAAGAAACCGCCGAGGTCAATGATCGCCAGATTCGCTTGACATGGCAACTGCCCGCACACACGCAAAACGTGATCGTCGTGCGCAAAGAACGCGAGCGGCCCCGCTCTAGCAGCGATGGGCAAGTGATACCACTGCTCAGTATGACGCAGGTCATAGATCGCGATGTTGCGAATGAGCATGTGTATTACTACGGCGTGTATTGCCAGTTTAGAGACCAACAAGGACGCCTCATCACCTCACCCGGCAAAATTCTCCAGGCTGTGCCTGAACAACCACCAGAGGCCATCACACAACTGGATATCGCCAGCACAAAAACAGATAAGGGCTATCTGGTTGAACTACGCTGGGCCAAGCCGGCAAAGGGCAAGGTTGCTATCCTCAAATCAGAGCAACTTCCCACCTGCAAGGTTGGCGAAGTATTGCCTGTATCGCAACTCGGTCACTATGGCAAACTACTGGAAGGGCAGGCCGATAGACTGACTGACCCGTGGACAACATCAGGGATCGGCTACTACACGCCCATCGTCCTATTTGGCAGTATGGCCTACATTGGAGCCACGCAACGCTTTACCAGTCTCGACGATGTGAGTGATTTGCGCTGCGAAATGCTCGGCGTTGCCCTACGCTTACTCTGGAAATGGCCAGCGGGATGTCAAGAAACCATTATCGCTTATAGCAACGAACGCTGGCCACGCCCCGGCGAAACCGGCTTGGTCACACAACGCCTGACACGCGCCCAATACGAAAGTAGAGGCCACTTCGATATCACGGGTATTAGTGAGCGTGACTACTATATCGTAGTTGCGGCAATCGTTCGTCAGGGCAATGAGGAACTGATTGGCAGTGGGGCACGTGTACAAGCTCGTCTAATGAGCAAAATCTCCATTACTTATGAGATTAAACAGGCTCGTTTCGGGCGCAAACGGCGCACCTTACATATCTACACGCGCAAAGCGGGCACGTTGCCATCCTTCTTGCTCGTTACGCGCCAGGGCCGTCTGCCTCTGCATAAGTCAGAGGGCGAACCTTTCTATCGACAAACAGGCCCAATCGAGATTGAGCAAGAACTCGTTTTTGAACTACCGGATCAAGCATTACCGCCCAAAACACTCAGTAAGCTCTATTTAGAGGACGATAGTGCCTATGAATATGTCAGTATCCACCATCCCAGTGAAGAAAAGTTGAGGCTCGGCTGATGCCATTCTTAAACCAGGCTATTACCTGTCCATTCTGTTTCTCGCGCTTTGCACCGCAGGAGATGCTCTTCCGCTGTGTCGCGCTTAAGTGTACTGGGCGTGTACCCGATACGGCTTATGCGGATGCGCGCAATATTATCGCTATCCCGATGGGCCACGTGATTACGCCGCCCAAACGTTCATCGTTTGGCTCATTCAGCACGCCACGCGCTCTCGAATGCAACGTTTGCCATCAGGAGACTCGTACACGCATCTGTCCTACCTGTCACTACCAACTTCCACACGATATCGACCAGATTGATCAGCGTGTCATCGCCATTATCGGCGGAAGCGCAACCGGCAAAAGCCACTATATCACGACCCTCGTCCATCGTTTGCAGCATGAAATCGGCGCAAACTTCCAATTTGGTCTCTCAATGCAGGGGGATGAGACGCGCACACGTTGGCATAACGATTTCTACAGACCGCTCTTTGAAAAACACACCATCCTGGAGCCAACGCAACGTGTAGAAACGAACTCCAGCGTCAAAAACCCGCTGATTATGCGCCTGACGATGGGGCAAGGTCGCTCGATTCATGCCCTGGATATGAGCTTCTTCGACACTGCTGGTGAGGATATGGCCAAACTTGCCGTCGATACACTCTCAAGCGAGGCTCGCTACATCTCCCAGGCCGATGGTATTATCATGCTGCTCGACCCACTCCAGGTTCTGAGCGTGCGCCAGCGCGTCGCCGTTGGCACACGCCTGCCGTTCGACGAATCGAGTGCCAACCCTGAGAATATTGGCGCTCGCCTGCATGAGCTATTGGAGAGTCGTCTACACATCAAGCCCGGCAAAAAAGTACAGATACCCATCGCCTTCACGGTCTCAAAAGTCGATGCCTTGCGTACCATCGTGGCTCCCGACTCGGCTCTACTGCGACCAAGCGAACACTTCGGCTATCTTGATCTGGACGATATTCAGTCGATGCACACAGAGATGGAGGCCTATTTGCAAATGTGGATTAGCCCGGGTTTTAATCAGAACGTCACTCTCAAATTTGCCAACTATCGCTTTTTTGGCGTTTCGGCTCTGGGCGGCCAACCGGATGCAAAAAACTATGTTGAGGTCAATTCGTTGCGCGTAGAAGACCCTTTCCTGTGGCTCCTCTATCAATTGAAACTCATCCAGGCAAAGAAAGGACGGTGAGTCAGCCATGCCCGTATTAGAACACTACTATACCTCCTACGTAAACCGTGAACAGGGCAACGCAGGGTTCCAAGTCAAAGCGATGTCACCCGGTATCTCGCCAGAGCAACAGGCCTTAATTGCACGCCTGATTGGCTATCGCATTCCGCCCGGAGCCAACGAGTATGAGGTCAAATCGCACCCCATTGCGCTACGCTACTACTATAAAGACCCACACGAATGCGTATTTCTGTGTAGCCAATCCAACGGCGGCGACGAAAATGGGCGACCCGGCAACTTCTTTGCGCACACACTCGTCATGGACCCAACAAATTTTAGTGGCCCCCCTATTTTCTACTGGCGTAGCAGTTTCTGGCGCACAAAAGACGCCGAAACGCGCACACAACTGCCCACTCGCCCAGAATTTGATCTGGAACCCTCGCTTGATATCGATCAGGTCTGGGAATTTCTGGCCGCTCCACAACGACGTGAACAATTCTACAAACTAATGTGCGCCGTCGTTCACTATGAGAAGACGCACCGCCGCATCATTATCATCGATTCAGCAGACAATGTTGCCCTCTGGATCGCAACCATTAGCTGCATGCTCCCAATCGAGTATCGCCAATTGCTTAGCTTTGCGACCTATCACCATGACCCCTATCAGGCGCAGTTTATGTTCGTTGGCACAACGCCAGACTCAGCCTTCCGTGCCTCGCCCGAAGAATATATGTCTTTCTTTATCTTAAACGCGGTGGCAGGCAAGATCAGTGATATCGAAGATTCGCCCTATGCCAAGCTCGCAGCACAAGCCCTTACAGCGGAAGCCTATGAGTCGCTCCTTTTACCCTTTTTTGCCGACTACGTACCGCGTTTTCCCATGCCCACACGCATTGACGAGCAGCTCGACGCTATTGCCCGCTACTACAAACTGCTCTCACCACCCTATCCCACCACGCTCTCGCCTGATGAAATCCAGGCCATTCATCTCGCTTTAGATGTCTTTACCCAACAAAAGCTCCTAAATACTGAAGACCTGGAACAGATTGATCGCCTTGGCCAGATTACATGGGACTCTTTTAAAGCACACAATGAGCCGGCAATTTATGACGAATACAAGCGTATTCGTCAACTGCTGGACGCCAATAGCGTTGGTAAAAACATTATTCCAACGCAACAACGCATCAAGCGTGAGTTACAGCTCTACACGGAACAGCTCTTGACCATTCCAGAGCCACAACAGGCCGCTGCCAGAGTCGCCGAACTACAACAACTCTATGGCGAAAAGGTCTTGTTTGACATCATCCACCAAACGGACTATCTGCCAATGCTCACAAAGCGCATGGAGCGCGCATCGGCTCGCCATTATCAACGCCTTTGGCAATATCTTGGCCCTTATCTGCGTCCAAATGCGCAAAGTCAACCCCTACTGCTCATAACCTTAGACATGGCGGATACACTGCTCGCTAACAAACAGCAAACCGAAGAAGATGAGTTGCGGGCAGGTATGGAAAACGCCATGCGCGGACGCGAACAGGCATGGCTCAAGCAAGCAGTCACCAACAATACCCGTCCAGCAGGGCAGGCATTAAAAAACTTCTATTACGCACTGATCTATCAGTTGCCACTAGAGCAACGTTCGCCCTATCGACAACTCATCCCCAGCGAACATCAATCGCTCATTCGTTTTGAAATTCGCAGCGATGTGATGAATGAAATAGCTGAACATGGCCCCAAAGCTGGGTTGCAATGTGTCGAAGAGTGGATAACCTATGCGCAGAAGTCGCTAAAAAACATCAATGCAGCTGAAGTTGGCCTGAAGCAACTGCGCACCTCTTGTACGCCTGAGCAATGGGCAGAACTGGCTCCGCGCATCCTGATGAGCCAGACGATTGCGCCACTCGCCGCAGATTTGAAGGATGAACTGGTCCAACTGGCCTTTGCGCCACTCAGGTTCAGCCACTATAACCCGTCTGACCTGGAGTTTTATCGCACCTATCAGAAACATACTGCTTTGAGCGAGACGACGCGCACTATTCTCGCAGGCATCCTGGCAATGCAAAGCAAAAAATTGAGCGAAGAGCTGAGCGAGCGCATTCATCAATACGTTGCCACCCTGCAACGTCAGGAATATCAGCAGGAGATTCATCAACTGCTTAGCGTATTTTATAGTATCGAGCTGCCAGACGAGATGCATATTCTCCTGCTAGATGCACTCTTCACCAATCGCTATCCCACGTATTTCTGGAAAGTCTACTGGGATGTTTTCACAAAGATACTGACAAACGCAGGCCGTGCCCCGCAAGCGGTACAGATATTTACCTTCTGGTTTTCTGTACCCCCGAAGTACTTCCACTACATCCGCTATGCCCCACAGGCTTTCTTCCTCCACGCCGCACCGGAGTTAGTTGACTGCAAGGCCGGCGGTGGACGAAACGCCTTACAGCCCTTCTTGGACACAGCGAAACCACAACCCTGGTTCCCCGTCATTCAGGATGTGCTGGCGGAGAAGAAAAATGCTTTTCAGGCCGCCGGACAAGCAGTACTGCACGCCGGATTGGGTGTACTTAAAATCGGTTTTCAGCGCATGGGAGACCCCCAAGACAAGAAGCTAAAAGCACAACAAGAAGAGAAGGAACGTCTCCAGCAACAACAACAGGAGCAAGAGAAAGCACAGAATGCCCGCATTGGGCAACTCTTTGACGGCAAAAGTGCCGTTGCCACCCACGAGAAATATCTCGCAAAAATCTATCAGGAATTGTCACCAGAAGATTTTTGGCGTCTCTATTGGAAGAAATATGCTAGATTTTTAGTCACCAGTACTCCTGAACAAACACTTGACATCCTATCGTTTTGGTTCGATACTGCCTATGTAGAGAGCGGGCAGACATCATATATCGCACAGGAGTTCTTTCTGGGCCTCGTACAGGCATTGGAAATGGCACAAAAAGAACGCGACTATGGCAAGGCAGCCACAAATCTGCGCAATACCGGCAGACAATTTATACAACAACGCAACTATGGCTGGTATGCGCTACTCGACCCCTTGCTAGGGAGGGCCTAATAGGCAACATCGTCACAGGGACAAATCATACAGGTACAAACAACTGCACACTAGGCTAACAGGTAGATTGTAATAAATAGCGTCGGAGCAGCAAGCAGCTCTGACAGAAAGTGAGCGTGCCCTATGGATGAAGGATGCGCAATGATAATTGGCATTGTCATCGTTGCCGCCCTGGTCATTGCCTTTGTGGTTTATGTCGTCTTGCCCGTCAGCCTCTTTGTGCTAGGAGGTATTGGAGCGGCTGGAGCAATTTCGGGCGTAGGTGTTGCCTGCTACAATTTTGAGCAGGTCTTAGTCGAAGCACACAAAAATGTGCGTTGAAGAGGATGAGACAACATGAAGCTCTATGAAATACAGCCGGCCTATAAAATCTATGCCTTTGATCGCGGTTGGCGCATCATGAAATATGTCAGCGAGAATCTTTTCAAGCGCACCGATGTCAGCGCACGCTGGTGGTTCGATAAGGCCAAATATCTGCTTAATCGCTTCAGCGGCAGCGAGTGGTACATCAAATATTGTATCTACGTTGTCGTTGGTGGTCTTGGCCTGGCAGGCGGAGCGCAGTATGTTTCCGCGATGGTTCTGGTCGCCCTCTTCATCGCAGTACAAGCTATCATCCTGAGTATCTGGGCCACCATCTCTTCAGTCCTAATGGGTATACTAGCGGGGGCAAACTTCGTCTACGCGCGCTTCTATCGCATCTTTTATCGCTGTCCCGATTGTCATAAAGAGATGCCCATTCCCGTCTATATCTGTCCCACCTGTCGCACCGAACACACGCGCCTCTGGCCCAGCATCTATGGCGTCTTCACCCATCGCTGCATCACCTGTGAGACCAAACTAGCAACACTTGGTGCAGGACGCAAAAAGCTGGCACGCATCTGCGCCAATGCCGATTGCCGTCGCCCCCTCAATGAAGGCGTGGGTGCGGGAACCAACTTGCATGTGCCAATTGTCGGCGGTCCCTCAACGGGCAAGACCAACCTGATTGTCATGGCAACCCACGAGTTTCTCCAACGCTATCAGACGGCTGGCTATGCAATTAGCTTTACTGATACAAACCATCAGCGCGCTTTTGAAGAAAACATGGCCCGTCTCACGCAAGGACGTGCCCTCGTCAAGACGCCCGATATCGTACCGCAAGCCTACAATCTCTCGATCAAAGCTCCACGCGCCCTGGTTCCCACCATTTCCTACGTTTATGATGCCGCTGGTGAGGCTTTTAACGATAGCATGAACACCGAGAGTCAAAGCTATTACAAATACATCGATGGCATTCTCTTTGTGATTGACCCGACGGCTATCCCGACCTTTCACAATGTCCATGAGGGCACGATCAACCTGCTGCAAGACTCGCTACGTCCCGGCACACTGGATGTTATGCAAACCTATGAACGCATGAAAGAGATGCTCCAGGCCTCCATCGGGGGACACAAAAGCCGACGCGATCCGCATCCAATCGCTGTGGTCATCACAAAGGTTGATGCTCTCGATCTGGAACAGGAGATCGGACAGCCCGCTGCCCAGGCCCTGATGGCTCAGAATCCGGCGATTACAAGCGAGGAAGATGCAATCAGCACACTGGCCCGCGACTTCTTAAACAACTATGGTCTCGACAACTTTGTGCGCGAACTGGAGATGAGCTTTGCCAATGTACGCTACTTCTCCTGCTCAGCTCTCGGTCGACTGCCCTCGCTCACCGACAGCAGCAGTTTCATGCCCATACGTGCCGCTGAACCGCTGATCTGGCTACTTGCGCAGGCAAAGGCTATCAAGCCATTGCAACAAACCATCCGCACAACGAGCCAGCTCGCACCCATTGGCCAGGCCGCGCAAGCACAGGAAGCTATGCAGATGCAACAACGTTTCTAAATTTAGAAAAATGTTACACATCTTTTTCAGTGCAGGAGATAAGTAAGATGCATAGCAGCTATTATCCGTATATGATGTAGATCGAGAACATTTTCCTATATCCTCAATAGAGAGGATGAACAGGTCGTATGGATCATAAAACGACAGCAACCGTCTTGCTTATCTTTACTGCACTCATTATCGTTGCCGCTTTGAGCTATGCCATCATCACGTTTTGGCTCATCAGCCTCTGCGCACTAGTAATTATTAGTATAGCAGCCGGTCTCTGGGTGATAATCCCCACTGTCAAGCAGCTATTACAGGAAGCACATCAGCAAGTGCATTAAGAGGAGTGGTACAGCATGAAGCTCTACGAGGTACAACGTCCTGCAAGATTCGCTACGTCCCGGCACACTGGATGTTATGCAAACCTATGAACACATGAAAGAGATGCTCCAGGCCTCCATCGGGGGACACAAAAGCCGACGCGATCCGCATCCTATTGCTGTGGTCATCACAAAGGTTGATGCTCTCGATCTGGAAGCAGCACCAACTCAGGAAGCCATGCAAACACAGCAGTATCCATAGGAAGGGTACAAAGCATTTTTACAGAGAGAAGGGGTAGAATAGATTATGCCATCTATTACCTGTACAAATTGCGGAAGACGCGCACTATCATCTCCGCAAAATCCCGTGTGCCCGGCGTGCGGCACACCATTTAATCAGACAACATCCACACCTCAGCCGTCATCTGCTCCGTTGCCACCTCCACGGAGCTATCAGCCACGAGGTTCGCAGACAGGGCAAAGAAGCCAACCATTGCCAATGCCAACAGGACCGATATCTCCTCCAACGCCCTATACTCCAACACCACTGCCCACACCTTATACTCCAACAGGGCAACCCGCTCCGTTTCAGCAGCAAGCACAGCAGGGAGGGTCAACTGGCCGCAACACGCAAGGGAATCCCTACAGCGGGCAGCAGGCTCCTGGTATGCCCACGCGCGCTCCTGAGTTGGAAGGCCCTCTTGTTGCAGCGATCAAACGTGACACCGTTGCGGTTAAAACTGACTGGGCCGAGTGGGTGTTGCGCATTCTCTCATTCCCATTTATCGCGATGACCGCGATGAACAAACTCACAGCCATGAACGCAAGCAACCAACGCATGCAGAATATCTACAAACTGCGCATCGAGACTGGTGCTAGTACAATTCGTGAGGCACGAATCGAGGGGTATCTGGATGGTAGCGAACCAGCACTGAGCGAATATGTCGCGCTCTGGGGCAAAGATGACCGTGGCATGCTCGTGGTAGAGCGCGGCTATAACTGGACGACAGGAGCGGAAATTCACTTTCGTCCCGCGCATAATCCCTGGCTTGCGCGTGGAGCAGTCATTGCTCTCACACTCACTATAGCCATCATCAGTATGGCACTGCCTGGTTTTCTGCCCGGCGTTATCGGATTAGTCATTGCAATCCCTATCGCAGCCTTTATCGGCTTTTTTATCGTGCGTGCCATGCTACCCTGGCTTCCCGCATCTTTAGCGCGCATCCTAGTAATGATGCTGGTTGCCCTTGCTGCCCTCGGCTATCTTGCTCACCTCCTCACGCGCTAGCAAGAACGGATGGCAAGTATGAGTAATACACCAGAAATAAAAAACAAGAGTGAGACAATACCTGTCAAACAAGGAGAAAACAAACGAAACACATTTCATCCAGGCAATGACATGGACAACACGCAATCGGTGAAAGAGCACGCTGGACAGGAGACACGCGAGAATCAGGAAACCAGGCCACAAAAAACCAACGAACGAGTGCGTCCCTTCCACCCAGCCGATGATAGCTCATCAACACAGGTTGTACGCGCTCAAAACGAGACACGCGAGAATCAGGCAATAGCTGCTCCAGATAAACGGGCATCACAAGAGACTCCTAAGCAGGTTGATAGATATGCCGCGCTTGGTGAGGCCGAAATTCATAAGATGAATGATATGCCACCACGTTATCAACAAGAAATGCAACAACAGTTTGCAGCACGCGGTAAGGCTATGGAACATAGAGACACTCTGGAAGCATTACAAACAAAGCGCGAGCTGACACAAGCCGAAAATGACAAACTGAGTACTGCACGTGGCCAAACCAATGAAGCAAGTCGTCAACTCGGCGAAAAGGCATCTGAGTATTATGCACGCGAAGTGCGTGGGGCAACGGAGAGAGTCTATCCCCCAGGTGATGGTCCTTCTGTCTCGCGCCCAGGCGAGTTTGACCAGGTCTGGAAAATCAACGAAAATGGGCAGGAGAAATACCTGGTCATCGAGGCTAAAGGCGGCGACAGCAGATTGGGCACACGCAATGTCGACGGAGAAACTGTTCAGCAGGGTACATCGGAATATTTCAATGGTATCAGCGCAAAAATGCGCGGTGATAGCGATCCTAAAATTGCCCAGCTTGGAGAAGATTTGCGGATTGCGCGCTATGAAGGGCATGTGGAATATGTGAAAGTGCAAGCTCCAATTGTTACCAAAGAGCAAAAAGAGGTTTTAGGCGATGTAAAAGTGAGTCGTTTCATCCTAGATTAAGCAGAAAGAGCTTTAAATGAAAAAAGTGCAGCATCATTCGATCAATATGGAAATAGCCAGACGTAACTTAGGTTCAAGTATGCGTATTTTGCAATCTGATCTCACTGTTGCCCAGAAAAACCCTGTACGTTTTAGCCTGGATGCATTTTTAGCAAATCTGCGTGCTTCTATTGGCTGTCTGGCTGTCGCAGAACCCGATTCTCCAGAGCTATGCCACATCATTCATCTGACAATTCAAGCTACAACGGCTCTCTATGCCGTAGCAGCAACCAATCAAGGCACAGTAACGGTGACATTTGAGAATGAGCCAACGATCTCTGTGCCAGCAAAAGGTCCAGGAAGTTACGCCGGCATTCGGAATTGGTATCCTGGATTTTTTTGCGCCATGATCTGCCGTGATACGGGCGCACTAGATGCCCTGGCGCATGTTCCGATAGAACTTTTGCGTCACTCTGGGCTACCTGCTGACGAATGCCAATATCTGTTTGCCGATACCCTACAAGGGATGTGGAAACGCGAAAAGGACGTACCCAAACGCTTGCTTGAAGCAGTGAAAGCGACTAACCCCAGTCAGACCTCGGTCGACCAGGACTATATACTCAATATGGTACTTCCAACGATGGAACTCCTCTACAACTTCCTGCTTCTCGATAAGACGGGTTTCAATACCGCATTGGAACATGCGCTGCTGCGCCATAAGCAGTATTGGAGCAATAAAGAGCGGACGAACGATCCCTTTGGCTATCTAGCACTAGGACCGCTGGCACTGGCCTCTTTTGCCTATGATATCAACTTTCCAATTGAGGTTGAGTCAGAGTATCTGCCAATGCGTCTCGTGCGTGGAGATTGCAGGCAATAAGAGCAGTAATACCCACCTTGGCTATATTGAGGAGGAGGAGAAATTATGCTTTCTAGCTTCGACCCACGCTGGCAACAAACACTTGACGCGCAGATTCAACGTCTGGAACGTACCGAACTAGATAGCGTGGTTCCCGATGAGTTTGACCCGCAGGACCTCTTTGACGAGCAAGCTCAGACGTTTCTCGTGCTGCGCGGCATGGCGGATTTCTGGTCATACACCCCAGGAATAGACTTCATACGCTATCTCACCGATCTGGTCATGGGCGCGCATCACCAGCCACGCGCAGGCCTGACGTTAGTCGTTGCTGGCACGCCCGCCCGTCTCGCCGTCTATATCTCCTTGGGCGACGAAAGCACGACGCGCACGATGCTGGAAGGCATCTTCCCCGGTATCGAACTCGATCCCAAACCAATCACGCGCCTCGCCACATACTTGAATACACATTTTCAGGTGCAAGGCATGCTAACTGGCATTCCAGGACGCAAGGACGCCAGCACGCCACAGAGCAGCTCACTCTCACGCCCCTCGCCAATGGGCCAGCAGGCCTCGCAACAAGGACATAGTGCGCAACACGCACCGCCCGTTGCCTCTCCGCTGGAACGCGTCATACGTGGCATGTATCAGGCAACCTGGGTCTATGCCGTCAAAGCTTTTCCCTGCCCACGCAGTAAAGTGACAAACGAGCGGATGCAGTATCTCGATCTGCTGGCGCAAATCGCCTCGCAAACACGTATTCAGTTGCAAGAGACCAAAGCGGACAGCAAACAGCGTAGCGAAAGTGTAACCAGTAGCAGCACGCAAACGTTAAGCGGCGAAAAGATTAACTATCGCGCTCAGTATCTTGTTCAACTGCTCGAACACGCGGTCACACGCCTCGATCAAGCCGCCGCCAGCGGATGGTGGACAGTTGAAAGCTATTTTGGAGCCAGCACGCTCAAAGATGCGCGCCGCCTCTCTTCGCTCCTGACAGGAACGCTTTCAGGCAGCGATTCGCGTCCCGATCCGATGCGCGCCTATCTCTGTGACGCCACCAATGCTGATAGACGCTCTCCCGGCGAGTTCATCACCTACCTCACTTCAGAGGAAGTCGCGACGCTCATCCAGTTGCCACGCGAAGAGGTTCCCGGCTACGCCATTCACGATTTCGTTACTTTCGATACCGATTTTATGCCACCAATCAACAAAACAACCATCGCACTCGGCCATATTCAGCAGCATAGTCACGATATTCAAGACACCTTCAATATTACCATTGATGATCTTGCCAAACATGCTGTAGTAGTCGGCGTGACGGGTAGCGGCAAAACAACCACCGTGATGAACCTGCTTGATCGCCTCGTCAACGCCAATGTGCCATTCCTCATCATCGAACCTGCCAAAACCGAATATCGCGCCATGCGCCGCGCACTTGCCAATCGTCAAAAGCTACGCATCTATACGCTTGGCGATGATACCACCGCTCCCTTCCGCCTCAACCCATTTGAGTGTGAAAGCGATGACAATCAAGACAGTCTCCCACTGCTCAACCATATCGATTTTCTCAAAGCAGTTTTCAATGCCGCTTTTGTACTCTATGCCCCCATGCCCTATGTGTTGGAAACAGCTTTACACGAAGTCTATGAAGATAAAGGTTGGGATATCGCCACCGGCATGAATATGCGCCTGCCGGACTGGAAAGAACGCCAGCGTTATCCTGTATTCCCCACACTGACCGATCTCTATCACAAGATCGAAGCTGTGACCAATCGCCTGCGTTACGACCAGGAGATCGAGCAGAACATTAAGGCCGGCCTTAAAGCGCGCATTGGAGCCATGCGTCTCGGTGCGAAGGGCCTAATGCTTGATACAGCACGAGGTATCCCTATGCAGCAATTACTCGTGCAGCCGACCCTGCTCGAATTAGAAAATATCGGCAGCGACGAAGAGAAAACCTTCTTGATGGGCCTTTTGCTCGCCAAACTTTATGAGTATCGCAGACTCCATGCTGGTGCGTACTCCGGCCGCCTGCAACATCTACTTGTCTTTGAAGAAGCACATCGCCTACTAAAAAATACCTCTACGCAGGTCGATACGGAATCCTCCAACATGCGCGCTCAGGCTATCGAGGTCTTCACGAACATGCTTTCAGAGATACGTGCCTATGGGCAAGGCGTGCTGGTCGCCGAACAGATTCCTAGCAAACTCGCCCCTGATGTACTGAAAAACACAAACTTGAAAATTGTTCATCGCTTGATCGCGCAAGATGACCGTGAGAGCATAGGACAAACGATGAACCTCAACACGGAACAGAAAATGCACCTAGGTATTCTGAAACCAGGGATGGCCGCCATCTTCGCCGAAGGAGCCGATCATGCCTATCTAGTGCGTCTAGATGACTATAAGCAAAAAATGACACATCTCGGCAATGCAGAGCTAAAGCAGATTAGCAGCAACGAGATCTCTGTCAAAGCGTATCAGGCCATCCCCGACATTGACAAGTACCTCTACAGTAGTCGCCCCACGCCCTTCGGTGGACCAGACCCCTTTCTTTATCGCGCAGCAGGGACCATTCTTGAACACGAACAAAGCCGAAAGTTTTGGGCGACGATCTTGTTGCGCATCGTCTACCACCCAGATGGTATTTTAGCGCACCTACAAACGCTCAGACAGACTATCGAACATGAATTGCCTTCATTACCCACAGAGCAGAGCCGCGAAGCTGTGTGGTATATGTCCATTGTGCGTGGCTGCGCGACAACACTAGCAGAGCGTGGGGCTTTTGCTGGCTGGAACTATCCACTGATGGAGCGGCTACGTCTCCCTCTGACACAAGGGCTGATGACGCTCATTCGCACGCAAGACCTCACCTTAGCCAGTCGTGACCTGGATGCGTTCGCTCGCCTCTACGATGCGGAGCAACGCAAGCGTAAGCGAGGCCCATTCGCAGGCTGCGAACACTGCGACAGCACATGTACATTCCGCGCTGAAGTCCGTCACCTCCTCAGTCCATCTGATGCTCGCATAATCGACGATGAACTAACCAGTTCCGCCTATGCTTCTGACACAGATCGCTACAAAGGTGTGGCAAAAACCGCCCAAGGCCTGGCGCGCCGCTGGCTCAACAATGCCAAACAAACCGGCACGGATCTCGCTTATTGCGGCGCACTCCATGCTGCGCAGCAGTCAGGGTATAATGAATATGAACAAAAACTCTTTGCAGAACGACTTAAACCCTTTTTATAGCCTTGAAACGTACTATGCAACAACACACTGACATTCTGATTATTGGCGGCGGCATCATTGGCTGCGCCATCGCATACTATTTGCGCAAAAGTGGGCGCGAGGTGATTGTCTGCGAACAGGGAACCATCGGGGCACAAGCATCGAGCGCGGCGGCTGGTCTGCTTGCCCCGCTAGGACCACTCTCTGGCCCCGGACCATTCGCAGACCTGCTCCTCGCGGGCTACACCTTGTTACCTGCCGTTGCCGCCGAACTGGAAGAATACACAGGTCTGCGGCTCGGCTACGCGCGCACGGGAGCCTTACGGGCTGTGCGCAATCCCAAGCGTGTTGCCCATCTGCACAAACGCATGCAGGCATGGCAGCCATTGGGACTGGAATTGCACTGGCTGAGTGGCGATGAGGCGCGTCAGTATGAGCCGCAGCTTGCTCCCGATATCTGTGCCGCTGTCTACGCACCTGCGGAGTCTCAGATACAGGCAGATACGCTAACAGCAGCCTTTGCCCAAGCCGCACGCCTGATGGGAGCGCACCTTTACGAACAGACGCCTATCACGGGTCTCAGCTACCGGGATACTCGTGTGGCGGGCGTGCATACTGCACGGGGTGAGACGATCACCTGCCAACATCTGGTCATTGCCACAGGCGCGTGGGCCGGACAATGCGCAGCATGGCTTCATATCACACTACCTATCACGCCTTTGCGAGGGCAAATACTGCTGCTTGCTCAACCCACACCACCCTTGCGTAAGCTCATCTTTGGCGAGGCTCTTTATCTCATCCCTAGAGGAAAAACCGTACTGGTGGGAGCGACAAAGGACGCCGTGGGCTTCGATACCCGCGTCACCCCCGAAGACACAGACAGCCTGCTCACAAGCGCGTATCGCTTTGTGCCCGCCCTGCAAGACAGCACCTTGCTGAGCGCGTGGGCCGGACTGCGTCCCCATACGCCCGATACACGGCCTGTTTTAGGCCCCGTTGACGGCTGGGAGAATGTGACACTGGCCGTCGGTCACAATAGCGTCGGCATCATGCTCAGTGCTATCACAGGCCAAAGCATTGCAATATATCTCATAACTGGACATTTACCCACCATGATCCAACCATTTGCGCCCACTCGTTTTCAGTGAGGCTCTTGGCGTTCACGCCGCTCACGCTCTCTATGCTCTCTTAATGAGGTAATGTTCTTTTTTTCACGTTCTTCTTCGGGCGTACTGCCACCCGACTCCAAGTAATAGCTACCGATCAGCGCAATGCCAACGCCGAGTGGAATCAAGCCCGGTAGTAGCCAGGGACCAAGATGAAACGGTGTCGCGGTAAAACTGGCGGGCAACAAAAAGCCGACCGGATAGAGGCCAACCGTCAGAGCTAACCCAACCATTGCAATAATTAAACCCGCTCGCAATATTCCCCGGTTGCGCCGCACCTGCGACTGCGGCTGAATACCCTGTACGATTAGTGCCATGCGCTCTTTATGGTGCAAATAGCGCAGGAGAACAATACATCCGAAGAAAACTGCCAGCGAAAGCAAGAAAATGATGGCAACATTTGACAACATACGCTATACCTCATTTTATTCGCCACATATATATGGTATGATAGAAGAAACATACGGATTGTTTCATTCGCATCTACATAGATGTCTATGCAAATCCTTGAAACATTTTCCGCCCAATAACCCTCTAATGAGTAAGTATGAACGAGCATCTATTGCAATCATCACAACAGATAGGGTTCTCCCTATCAGGTTTCGCTATACATAGCGTCGAACAGGACGAAGCACAGCTTGTTGCCGCCAGTCGCAACGGCGATCAGGATGCCTTTGCGCTCTTAGTTCAGCGCCATCAGCGGCGGGTCTTCAATCTTGTCTATCGCATCATACAAGATTACGAAGAAACTAACGAGATCACGCAAGAGGCGTTTCTTGCTGCCTGGCAAGGCTTGCCATCGTTTCGCGGCGATGCACGTTTTTCTACCTGGCTCTACCGCATTGCCTACAATTGTAGTTTAAAACAGCTTGAAGTGCGCAAACGCGATAAAGCTTTACAAGCGGCAATGCAGATCGAGCAAATGGAACAAGAGAGACTGGGAGAACGCGCCGATGCTATCCTTGAAGCGCAAGAATGCCAAGCACATGTGCGCAATCAACTCTCGCTGCTTCCCGCCAAATATCGCATTGTGCTGGTATTACGGCATTTGCAAGAGATGACCTACGAGGAAATAGCAGAGATTCTTACTATGCCTGTCGGTACTATTAAAACACATTTATTCAGGGCGCGCAATCTGCTGAAAGAACGCCTGGAATCTTTTGAGCGCGACAGGGACAATAAAACGAAAGGCACGTAATGCGCTGTTCAAAAGCCGCACGGCAATTACAATACTATCTCGATCATCAACTCACACTTGAGCAGGTACGCGCCCTTGAGGCACACCTCACGCACTGTGCGGCGTGTCAGGAAGAGCTTTTCCTCCTCGAGGAGTTGACGCATGCCTTGCGCTCCATTAACCCTGTTAAAGAGCCTGCAAACTTAACAGTCACCATCATGCAGCGTGTCGCTGCTCATCCGCGCATGCAACACGAGCAACCTTATATTTTACTTCGTCCTTCCCTCTGGGAACTGCTGGCCGCCATTTTCCTCGCCACGGTTACCACGTTGAGCATTATTCTGTCTCAACCACTCTTGCGCGACTCGTTACCCATCGCCAATGGCCACAATATCCTCTTGCTCACATTTAGCATTATTCAGCACCAATTCATGGGTATGAGCGATAGCACGGTCACACTGGTCTTCTGGGTCGTTGGCACAATCCTCGGCATTAGCATCACCCTGATGGTTGCGGGCAGCGAAATGCGCACACTCTGGTATAAAGCGATGCTAGAGCGTTTGCCCGTCTGGTAGGTGAACTACTATTACCAGCTACCAAACAATGTATCCTCAAAAAGTCATCTCGCCGAACGTCTATCTAACAAAGGCATGCAGCACAACATACATTTTTATGCTATGATTCATGTGCTATCTAAAACGACGAAGGTGAGCCAGAAGTTGCTATGGAGACAGTCAAACAACGCCGACCCATCGAGATCGCGCGGGGCCTCTACCTACTCTGCCATCCGCTACCCGTTCTATTCCACACGATTGCGGTCACTATCTTTGCATTAATCGCCGCTTGGCCCACCTTGATCTGGTCCACACTTGCACTCGTGATTGGGGCACATCTCGCCATGCAGCTCTCGATTGCCATCATTAACGATTATTGTGATCGCCGCGTGGATGCCACTGGGCATAAGCAAAAACCGCTTCCGCTCGGTCTGATACGCCCTTATGAGGCCTTGGTCATTGGATTGCTCTGCATGGTATTGATGCTACTACTGCTGTTGCCACTCCCACCGATTGCGCTACTGATCTCGCTCCTCTATCTAGTCTTAGGGCAAGGCTACAATCTGGGACTGAAAGCCACGCCGTTGAGCGGTATTGTCTTTGCTCTCGCCATTCCACTTATTCCTGTCTATGCCTTTGTGGGCGTGGGACACTACACATCGCTACTCTTCTGGCTCGTGCCAATAGCGGCCCTGTTTGGCGTCTCCCTCAACCTCGCTAATTCCTTGCCTGACATTGAAGATGACTCAGCCAGCCGCGTGCGCACGCTCGCCGTACTGCTTGGCGTCAAACGCTCGCTTCTCGTCAGCACATTACTTGTTTTGCTTACTCTTTCTTTGATAACATTGTTAACAGTAATGCACACTGTTTCTGCTTTACCAGCAATTATTATTCCAACACTCGTGCTGTCAGCCTTCCTGGGGGGGCTGCTCGCGCTCTTCCCAACGTTCTATAGCACGACACGAGGCCGCAAAATCTATTTCTATCTGGTCATCCTAACTGGCCTTTTGCTGGTTGGCGGCTGGATTTTAGGAGCTATTGTCTGATGCCACTACGTCTCACTCTTCTCGAGTCACTCTTACAACGCCTTAATCTACTACCCACGCCCTTACTGGATACACCGCTGGCCCCAGGTATCGCGAAGGCCCTGATCACCGCCTGCGAAATAGGAATTTTCGATGCCCTCAGTAAGCATCCCTTGCCACTCAATGTACTGGCTGGGCGCGTGAACTGCGATCCCTGCGGTCTACAACTGCTATTACATGTTCTAGTCGAAACGGGCTATCTGCGCCAGAAAAACGGCGTATACCGCAACACTAATCTGGCTCAACGCTGGCTCACAAGCGGCTCACGCTTCAATGTCGCACCTTACGTCATCCACAGCCCGGATATCGTTGCAATCTGGGACCATCTACCAGAGATCGTGCAAAGCAATAAAGCAGCCATGCGCATGCCCTATGAAGAAGATGCCAGCGTGCCTCAGACTCAAGCTCAACTCGAACGCCACTACGCGGGTCTGGCGGCTCTGGCAACAGTTCTGGGCAGTGAACCAATCATGCGTGCCCCTATCCCTACGAATGCCACGGCTTTGCTTGATGTTGGTGGCTCACACGCGGCCTATAGTGTCCTCTTTTGCCGCAAGTATCCAAAATTGCACGCCACGATTGTTGATATCCAGCCAGGAATTGAGGCAGGTCAGCGTACAGCCAAACAGAGCGGACTGCAAGATCGCCTGAGTTTCGTCTACTCTGATATCGTGCGCGACGACTTTGCCGCACCTATGGAAAATCAGTTTGATGTCGCGCTCTATTTTCATATCGCCCATCTGTTGCAACCTGCAATCAATCAGGCTGTGCTGGCAAAAGTAGCGCGCACGCTCAAACCAGGCGGTATGCTGATCTACGTCGATCAGGTTACAAACCGCCGCTATCGCATGCGCCTCGCGGCTCTGATGGTACACTTCATGGCTCTGACGATGACAACAGTGGGCGGAACCTGCTATCCCTTCACAGCGGTTCGGCAGTGGCTTGAAAATGTAGGCATGGAGCAGGTGCAGCAGTATAGCCTCTTCACCCCCCTGGCAACCATGATTACAGCGGTAAAGCGATAAATCGCTCAGCATCAACCAGGAAATTTTGTAGGGAGCTTATCGGGATTTTGACCACTTGACACGTGAAATTGCCAAACGCGCCTCTATCCCTGCTCCCCACTCGTGATCATTAGCCCAACAATGCTGCATACAGCTTGCGCTGCCGCTCTGCGGCTTGCTGATAGGTTGCCTGATGGGCGGGATTGGGCATTGTGGGAGCATCCAGCGCGGGCGGAATCTGCTCGATCGCGGCAATGATACCTAGAGCGTGCAGAGCCATCAGAGCCGCCCCACGCGCTGAGGCTTCCAGGTTGAGCGAGGGATAGAGCGGCGTTCCCAGCGTATCCGCGATGATCTGTTGCAAGGTCTTCGAGTTAAGTAGCGCACCCCCGCTGCTAATCACACGTGGCGTCTCCTGTTCATGGTGCGCGAGGGTTGTTTGTAGCTGGCGATACACGCCGTCAAGTTGATAGGCCAGCGACTCCATGCCTGCACGTAAGAGGTCCGCAGGTTGCGTATACACATTCAGCCCACTAATCGTCATGCGCGCCTCAGCATGCCAGCCCAGACTACGCTCTCCTGAGAGGAAGGGCAGCATCGTCAAACCATGTCCAGCAGGTGGAATGGCCGCCACTAGCGGTTCCGCGTCGGCAAGGGCGGGCAATTGGAGCGTCTTGTCGAGCCAGGCGAGTAGGTTGCCACCCTCGCTCAGTGCGCCACCTAACACGGCGTGCCGCTTATCGAGTAGATAGAGCCAGAGGCCCATCGGTGGCGTGACCAGTTCTGGCGGCACGACCACACGGAGTGCGCTTGACGTGCCGATAGTCATCGACCAGTTCCCGATGCCCGCGCAACCAGAACCGAGGCAAGCAGCCGCGCCATCACCAATCGCGGGAAACCACGCAACCTGCTGCAATACAGGCCAACGCGTCGCATACTCTGCCTGCAAGCCTTGTAGCCCATCACCCGTATCCCCCAGTGGCGGCAACTGTTCCGGGCGCACCTGGAGAGCCGCCAGCAGTTCCTCGTCCCAGGCCAGTTTGCGCGTGTTGAGCAGACCCGTTGCCGAGGCCATCGACAGGCTACAGACCGAACGCCCAAGCAGCTTGCGATGCAGATACTCGCCAAACGAGAGCCACTGCGCAACCTGTTGATACATCGCAGCCTGCTCTTGCGCAAGCCAGCGCAGCTTGGCGGGCCAGTAACTGGCGTGGAAACGTGCCCCTGTGCGCGCGTGGACCGCCTGCTCGTCAAGCTGCTTGCGCAATTCTAACGCCGCCTGCTGTGAGCGCGTATCCTCCCACGTGATGAGCGGCATTAGTGGCTTGCCCTGCGCATCGACGCCTAACAAGCCATGCCAGAAGGTATCGATGGCGACCGCGCCAATCTGTTGCGCTAGATCACCTGCCGCTTGCAGAGCCGCATCAATCGTCTGGATCACCACATCGACCAGCATATCCACATCAACCGAGACCTCACCATCCGCCGAAGTATTCAGTTTATACGTCTGTTGGGCATGCACGTTGGGGATCGTCCTCCCTTGCGCGTCAAATAACAGTGTACGCGTAGAAGATGTACCAACATCGATGGCCAGAATAAGCGGTGCTTGTGGAGTAAACGGCGCGTGTGTGGATGGCGTTGCCATATGTGATCTCCTCTTATGCTCTACAAGATAATAATAACGCCATTATAGCACAGGCATCCATCAACCCGTATGAACCGATTGATCGCATCTAACAAGCATCACACGCTGTCTGGCAATTGCCAATCTATCGGAGCTTCGCCACGTGCTATCAGCGCAGCATTGATTTTGGAGAAGGGGCGACTGCCAAAGAAGCCGTTGCGCGCCGAAAGGGGCGAAGGATGAGCCGATTGAATAACCAGATGGCGTGTTTTATCAATGAGCGCGCGTTTCTTCTGCGCATAACTGCCCCACAGCACAAAAATCACGGGAGTGCTTTTCGCGTTCACTGCGCGGATGATCGCGTTGGTATACTGCTCCCAGCCACGATTTTTGTGTGAGTTCGGGCTATGGGCGCGCACGGTCAGGACAGCGTTGAGCAGTAACACTCCCTGCTCGGCCCAGGGCACAAGATAGCCATTATCAGGAATGCAGCAGCCCTGATCGTTGCACAACTCCTTAAAAATATTGACCAGCGAGGGCGGCGGTTTGATACCAGGACGCACAGAGAAGCTCAGGCCGTGCGCCTGTCCATCATCGTGGTAGGGGTCCTGTCCGAGCAACAACACGCGCACGCGCTCATAGGGCGTATAGCACAAGGCTGCGAACATATCCTGCTCGGGAGGAAAAACGGTTTCGTGGGCACGCTCCCCATCAACAAATTGCGCCAATTGTTGGAAATACGGCATGCTAAACTCGTCGGCAAGCACAGTCTCCCACGAAGCGGGAAGGTCTATTTGCATCTATCATCTTCCTTTCCAGTGTCAGAAAAGGGTGAGTCGATGGTACAGGCATGTGAGAGATCGCAGAAGCGAACACCTCACGGCAACGAAAGGGGTAACATGGAGATGGCGAGATGTTACAGCCCTCCATCGACTTCTACCATATATTCCAATTGCTGGGCAAATAAGCGGAAACACTCATTATTAGCTGACAAGCAGTGTATCTCATCTACTACACGTGCGACAATAGAGCAGCAGAGATACCTATAGGATGTGGAGGTTGTGTTTATGTGCCCAAAATGCCGCAAGGGGCGTGATGGAATCATGTACTGCTCTGTCAAACGTCATTGACGATAACCCACAAACCTCCCTATGCACTTGTCCTTGTTTCCTTACACAAAAGTGGGCAATCACGTTTGACAGAGCACTACACAACATTTTCGATGACCAAATTCATTTGTTGTACACGCTTCATTCTCTTTACGGCGTGTACTCCAGCTCGGTCAGGTCAACACGCTTGTGGGCCGAGAGTTGTCCTGCGTAGGGGGCGCGGTAGGTTCCTGACGTGGGGGTCACATCGTAATAGTCGCGCCCGACGGCGATGGTCAGATAGTTCAGGCTGGCCTCGTCGCCGTGCGTCGGGTCAAAGGGCCAGGCGATAGCTTCAGCGGAACGGCCAGGGGCGGGTAACAGGACCTCGACCCAGGCATGCGTGCCACCTTCGCCCAGCAGATGGCCGGAGACGTAGCGCGCCGCTAACCCACACAGGCGGCAGAGGGCAAGCATCACATGCGAATAATCCTGGCAGACACCACGTTTCAACCCTAACGCCTGCGCGGCAGTCGTATGGATATCGGTCACATCGTGCGCATATGTGAAGGCCCGATAGACGCGCTCGTTGATGCGACGTGCTAATGTCAGCCCTGGAATCTCTTCATCCTGTACAGGTATAGCTTGCAACTCGGCGGCGATCTGGCGCAAGGCATCATCTGGTCGCGTCAAAGCCGATACTTCGCGGCAATAGGGAGCATTCAGCAACTCGGCGGGTACGTAATGGGGACCATAGTTGGCGGAACGTTCCACGACAATCCACGCCTCAAACTCGATCGATTGCGCAACCGAGGGCACACAGACCTCGATTACGCAATTGCCAAAATTGTCGCTATACGTGCGTACCGTGTTCTGCTCAGCGGAGACCTCCAGGCGATAGACCACGCGCCGCTGATCGCCATATCTTTCAGGTGGGAGCAGCACGAGACGTTGCTGCAGGTCATGGATAGGGCCAGGATAGACATAGCGCAATTGCTGATGCAAGAGGTAGGCAGTGCGCTGCACGCGCTTCCAATCCACGTCGCGATGGTCAAGCAAGGGCATGGTCGCCATGTGCGTCTCAATATCGGTCGGCAGGTTTTTTATTTCGTCGAAAGCCATTGTCACGCCCCTACCGTTTCCGCAACCTCATCGGCCCAAACGGTCATATTGACCAGACGCGGCATGCCATAGGTAGTGACCATCGCAATATCAAGGGCATCGCGTCCTCGTCCGATCAGCACACGCCCGATGCGTCGTGTGTTGTTGCGTGGGTCAAATGTCCACCAGCGGTCCCCTAGATAGACCTCCATCCAGGCAGCGAAATCCATCGGCTCATCTGGAACAGGCACGCCGATGTCGGGCAGATAGCCAAAGACATAACGGGCAGGAATATTGAGAGCGCGACAGAAGGTCACGGCCAGATGGGCGAAATCGCGGCAGACGCCAATGCGCTGCTGGTAGACATCAGCAGAAGTAGTCAAAGCGTTGCTAGTTCCGTATTGAAAGCGGATATTATTATGCACCCAATCGCAAATCGCCTGCACACGCGACCAGCCAGGTGGCAGGATGCCAAACTGCTGCCAGGCCACATCAGAGAGAGTCTCCGACAGACAAAAACGACTGGGCACGGTGTAAAGCAACACGTTATCAGGCAAAGCATCGACGGGCAACTGCGGCGCATCGGGAGCATATTCCTCCGTCTCGCCGGAGACTTGGACCAGTGCGTCATAGCGAATGATCGGCTCACCTGCCGGGATCATCATGCGCTGGCAAGTATTCTGATAGAAGTCCTGATAGGTGTGTAGATCAATGTGTGGTGTTGTCTCCCATGTCTCACGCAACAGACGATGATCGCCATCTGAGCGTGGTTGCACCTGCATGACGGCAGGGGTTGACCATGTCGCCTCGTACCGAAACTCGCAGCCTACTTTCACATGCATTGCGCATTCTTCCTCTCTTGCTTGTGCGTGCAACCATTGACGCCTTGCCAGGCTCCCATGCCTGTAAAAATTGCTTAGTTGTTATACGATTATAAGCTATTCCGCGTGGCAATGCTACCTTGACAAACTCTGCTTATAATAGGTACTATACATATAAC
>VFSW01000589.1_pt1 | contig 53420 bp, 48 predicted proteins | sample 5358111 | NCBI WGS metagenome assembly VFSW01 (sample SAMN11554181, study PRJNA540505) | mine drainage metagenome | isolation source: sediment from site ElyBrook_90M | place: USA: Ely Copper Mine, Vershire, VT | collected 2017
GCGAAGAAATATCTTCTTGGGGTCGCTTCTTCGGCCCGGCTAAAGCCGGGCCCTGTTACAAGGCTAAAGCCGGGCCCTGTTACAAGGCGTCTGGAGGCGATCTTCAGCGGGAATCTTCTACCCTTCGCGACACGGGGTGTTGATTTGGTTTGCTGGAAGGCGTAACGTAGGCGCTGGAACCAATTCCAAAACCTGTGCCGGTGGAGATTTGCTCATGGAGATCCAAAGCACGTTGCGAGTGGCGTTGCGCTCGCTCCAGCGCCACAAGATGCGGTCTGCGCTTACCATGCTTGGGATCATCATTGGGATTGCCGCGGTGGTGTCTTCGGTAAGTTTTGGTGAGGGCGCGGATCGCATGGTGCAGGCACAGATCGAGAACATGGGCACCAACCTGATTTACGTTTTTGCCGGCAGCATGGGCCGGGGCGGAGTGCATCAGGGGTGGGGTTCGGTTTCCACATTGCGGGACGTGGATGCCAAGGCAATTGCCCGCGATTGCAGCGCCGTCAAACTGGTTTCAGCAGGAGTTGAAACGCATGTGCAGGTTGTTTACGCCGGCCAAAACTGGTTCACGGATATGAACGGCGTGGATGTTGGTTTTTCTACGGTCAGGAATTGGCCCATGGCGGAAGGCGCTTTCTTTGACGAAGAAGAAGTTCGCGCCGCAGCCAACGTTGTGGTGATTGGACAAACGGTTAAAGATTACCTGTTCGGGAATGAGGATCCCCTGGGCAAGACGATTCGTGTGAAAAATCTGCCCTTTCGCGTGGTTGGCGTGCTCTCCGTTAAAGGCCTCACACCCTTTGGCCAGGATCAGGATGACCGTATTGAAATGCCGTACACTACGGCACAGAAAAAAATCACGGGCAATCCCTACCTGCAGTTCATCGCTGTTTCGTCAATCGATCGAAATAGCGTTTTCCTGGCCATGAACGAGATCAGCCAGGTGCTGCGCGAACGCCATCACCTGCGTCCCGATGAAGACGATGATTTTGGCGTTCGTTCAATGACCCAGGCGCAGCAGGCTGCTTCAGCCTCAGGGCAGGTAATGACTCTGCTGCTCGCAGGGGTGGCATCGATCTCGCTTCTGGTGGGTGGAATCGGCATTATGAACATCATGCTGGTTTCGGTTACGGAACGCACCAAGGAGATTGGCATTCGCATGGCCACCGGCGCTACAGATAGTGATATTCGCTGGCAATTCATTCTGGAGGCCGTTGTGCTAAGCCTGTTGGGCGGGTTCGGCGGCATGGCCGCGGGAGTGGTATTGGCGCGGTCCATCGCCCGCGTTTTTGGGTGGCCAAGTTTTGTGTCATTGCCCGCATTACTTACCGCCGCGGCCTTTTCAGGTTTGGTAGGCATTTTCTTTGGATATTACCCGGCGGCAAAGGCGTCCCGTCTTGACCCCATCGTAGCATTGCGGTTTGAATAGCTTCCACGGCGTGTTTCGACACGCGTGACGGCTTGTAACGCAGGCAAATCGTCCCCTCCTCTTTGTGAAATTGCAGTCTAACAAAAGTTCTCAAGCCCCTCTTACCTCCTGCCGATGGATGTTTACGCAGGCAGGTTAATAACTCCAATTTCAAGTTGCATGACGCGGCTTTCGCCCCGCTGTCCTGTTCCAGCCTGCAGCCTCACTTCAGGTGTTCCTGGGTGGAGGCAAAGTGGGCCTCATTCCTTTTTCGGCTATGCGTGCAGGCAACAGGGAACGCAGAGCGGATTCTGGGGTCTTATTATGATATTAGTTGACATCATAGTCATTGCTTGATAAACAGAATGTTAATCAGACGGAAAAGTCGGTCCATTCTGTTAGCCAGTGCTTCTTAAAATGAATGCGGCCTCAGTTAAGGAAGGGACAATGGGCGAAACACCAGAGGTAATGGACATCCGCCAGGCCTCGCAGTACCTGGGCGTTTCTCGGGAAACCCTTTACAAGTACCTGACGCAGGCCCTGGTACCGGCATTCAAGCTGGGCAATCGCTGGAAGTTCAAGAAGACGGTTTTGGACAACTGGATGGAGAGAGAGAGCTCGGAACATACGTTCCCGGCAAGGCGGAAGAGACTGACGGCTGAGCATTGAAGCGGAGGAAAGGTGCGATTTTTCAGGGCTCCGAAAAAGAAAAAGCATGAAGGGCTGGTGGGTCTGGATATTGGCTCCAGCTCAGTCAAGGTCGTTGAACTTAAGCAGTGCCAGGATGGGTATGAGCTGGTGAATCTGGCGCTGGATCCGCTGGGGCAGGATGTCATCGTGGACGGCTCCATCATGGATGCACCCTCGGTTTCGGCTGTAATTGAAAAGATATTCCAGGAAAACAAGATTGAACACGACCACGTTGCGGTTTCCGTTTCCGGGCATGCCGTGATTGTCAAGCGCATCACCGTGGCTGCTTCAGACCAGCGGGAGCTGGAAGAAGCGATTCAGCGCGAGGCGGCGCAGCATATTCGTTTTGACCTTGCCGACCTTAGCTTGAATTACCACGTGCTGGGTCCGGAACCCACCGGACAGGGTTTGGATATTTTGCTCCTGGCGGTGAAGCGCGAAAAGCTGGAAAGCCATACGGGAGTACTGGCGCAGGCCGGCAAAGTACCCATGGTGGTGGATATTGATGCCTTTGCCCTGCAGAATGCCTTTGAAGTTGCCTATGAGCCGCCGCCCAGCCAGACCGTGGCTCTGCTGAACATTGGGGCCAGCCTGATGAACATTAACATAACGCGCGACGGCGTGCCGTTGTTCACGCGGGATGTTTCCGTGGGCGGCAACCAGTACACCGACATTTTACAGAAAGAACTTGACCTCAGCTTTGAGGACGCGGAGAAGCTGAAACAGGGGAAGAGCCTGGCGCACGTCCCGGCGGAAGCTGAAGCGCCGCATCTGCGCTCAGTAACTGAACTGGTCCTGCTGGAAATCCAGAAGACCTTCGACTTCTTTCGCCAGACTCGTCCTACCGACCATATTGACGCCATCTACCTGGCGGGAGGGTCAGCGCGCGTTCAAGGCCTTGCGCCGCTGCTGGCCGCAGAATTCAACCTCCCTGTTGAGGTTTTGAATCCGTTCCGCAAGATTCGCGTTAACCATTCGGCATTTGATCCGCGTTACGTGGAAGAAAATGCCTCCCGCATGACCATAGCTGTGGGATTAGCCTTGAGGAGCTTTGACGCCGCATGATTCGGATAAATCTGATTCAATGTCCCGCGGCTCCGGCCGAGGAACAGAAGATAGCCGACTCGCCAAGTCTGCAGACTTCGCAGCTCAAACTGCTTGGCGGCGTGGCGGGTATTGCGTTTCTGCTGGTGGGTTTGGGATACGTCTACTGGAACCACCAGGTGAACCAGCTTAGGCAGTCGCTGGCGGCGGAGAAGCAGCAGGCGGCAAGACTGGCGGCCATCCAGGCGGAGAACCAGCGATATCAGGCCCAGCTTAGCCAGATCCGTAGCCGCGTTCAGGTGATAAAAGGCCTTCAAGCGGCGCGCACAGGTCCCAGGGATCTGATGACGCAACTGGCGGATTCCGTCAACCGCACCAAAAACCTTTACCTGCTGACCGTAGACGGATCTTCAGGACGCGTCGTCATGCACGGCGAAGCCGACGTTGTGAATTCGATAGCCGACTTTCTGACCGCGCTGCAACAGACCGGATCGTTTTCTGATGTGCATTTGCGCCAGCTTTTTGAAGACGACCAAAACGACCGGGTCAGCTACAAGTTCGACTTGGATTGCGCTTACAAGCCCGCGCCACAGCCACCCGCCGCATCCGGCGGCCCGACTGCGGGGCAGGCTTTTCCGGTAGCTGCTCAGAGCGCTGCTGGCGCGGCGCCAGGGCGTCCGGCAGCGCGCTAAGGATGGGGACTCATGGCGATTAAATTTGAGGACATTCCACAACCCTGGCAAAGCGTTACCCTGGCTGCACTGCCTGTTTTATGCGCCGGACTGGTTTTTTGGTTCTTCGTATACCCGCTTACGGATACCAGCGCGGCCCTGAGCAGGCAAGTAAAGGCGCTTCACCAGCAGAACCAGCGAAACATGGTTTTAGCCGCTCAGCGAGCTACGCTGCAAGGCGAAATTGCATCGGCCCAGAAGGAGCTGGATGATTTGCGTTCCATCGTGCCCGACGATCCGTCGATCTCCTCCTTCGTCAAGATGGTGCATGACACGGCAAGCGCAGCCGGGATCCATTTGCGTACATTTGTGGCGCAGGGGGCGGTGGCCAGAAATTTCTATACGGAGTTGCCGTATAAGATGCGCCTGGACGGCGCCTATTACAACCTGGTGGACTTCTTTTCGCGGCTGGCCGACGCCCCACGGATTTCCAATGTTTCCGGACTGAGCATGGGACCGCCGGCGGGAGGCGGCATGGGCGCCTACCAGGTGGCAAAAAACGAAACAGTCGGAATCAATGCGGTTCTAACCACTTTCTATAACAGCCCGCAGGCGCCTGCTCCGGCGCCAAAACGGAAATAGGCATGACCATGTCACATCAGGGAAACCACCAAACCGTAAAGTCTGGAGCTTTGAAAGCGGCGCTCTGTCTGCTTATGGCGGCTTCAATTTCACAGGCTGGACAAGGTCAGGCAAGAGGTCCGGCATCCAAAAAATCCGTCCCGGCAACGGGTACGGCGAAAGTGCAAGGGACCCGAACATCCGCGGCGGGGGTAAGCCAGTCTCGGGTCGAGAAAGCCGCCGAACCCCGTGGGCGGGACCCATTCAATGTGCCTCCCATTTCCGTTCCTGGTCCCAGGAATTCCAAATGGACGGCAGGCGGGGATGCCCCCGAACATCTGCCGCCGGGAGCGCGAGGCCTGGTCATCAGCCAGCTAAGCCTGGAGGGCGTTGTAGTGATGCATGGGAGTTCGGGATTGATCGCCGTGGTCACAAACCCTTCGCACATCGCCTATTTTTTGCATGAGAACGAAACCCTATACGACGGCGTAGTGACGAAGATCACGCCACAGGCTGTGTTTTTCAATGAGAACGTACGGAACGACGACGGCCGCGCAGTGGCTCGTCAGGTAGTGCGCCGGTTGCACTAAGACCATGGCGATTGGCCGTGGCATGCCGATGGAAGTGAATGGAAGGAGTGCGGGAGAAGCCACATGATTAAACCACGAGGATTTTGGGCGCAAGTCGCAAAGGTGGCTTTGGTCACTTTAACCGTGCCATTCCTTTTCGGCGCCGGGACGCAGCAGGCCTTTTTAACTGGGATCGACTTGGCGCAACAGGGTACTTCAAGCGTCGTCAAATTGCATTTGCGCGGTGTTTATACGTTTGCCGTGACCGGCCGGAAAAATCAGGAAGTTGAAGTGGAATTGGGCGGAGTCATGCCGCAAGGCGTGCCGGCTTCCCGCCAATGGCGGAACAATCTGTTGCAGGGATACCGGCTTGTTTCTACGGCCGCCGCCAACGGCGCGCCCGCCCTGAGCGTGCACCTTCAGACTCACCCTGATGTGGACTTCAAACTCCTGCAGGAAGCCGATGGATTGACAATATATTTCACGGGTAAGGCTGCATCCGCAATTGTGCCTGGAATGGCAACCCAGCCAGCGAAAGCCATGACCTCTTCGCCGCACTTCGGAACCATAAGGTCCGGAAGCCCTGTGGCGGGGGCTATTGCCCGCCTGCAAAATGTTTCCATTGAGTCGACCGATAGCGCACACATTCAGGTAAAGATCCTGACCACTCATCCAGTTCAGTTCACCAGTTTCAGATTAAGTCATCCCCAAAGGCTTGTTGTGGATTTGACTGACGTCCGCCTGGTGGGCTGGCCAAAGACCCTGCCCAGTCGCTTCCCGCTGATAAAAGATGTAAGAATTTCGCAGTTTAGTCCCGGTACGCCTGCAATTGTGCGACTGGTTGCCGATTTGGCCGACAATGTTTCCTGCCAGGTATCGCCGTCGCCCGAAGGGGTCATGATTAATACGAGCCCTCGGGAAAAGGCCTTGGCAAGCTATCGCAACGTGGGCCAGGTGAAGGATAAAGCACTTCGCACTGTTGCAGCGGCTGATCGACATGAGGCGGTACCGGCAGCCCGCGCGCTGAAATCCCGGGGACCCGAGCAGCCGCGGGCCTCCAGGGCGGGGATGCCTCCCATCAGAGCTCAGGCGTTTGATGCTTTGGCTAAACGACCTCGCTCCTACGATGTGGCAGTCTCTGCCGTTGCTCCCAGCCCTCTTTTTGCCATGAACATTGACCTGACCAAGCCGGTGAAGGTGGATTTAAGCGGTTTGGCGCGTCTCACCTCACCGGCGAACGCTGCAACGTATCCGGAAGCGAGCGCAGCAGCGCCGGCAGAGAACCCGGCGCCTTTGGCTAAGGCAGGAACAGCGAACGGGGCGTTGGCCGCGGGAAGAGCACTGACAGCACTTCTCTCCGATGCTCAGCGCGCCAGGCTGGCCGCCCAGGTTGCGGCGGGCAGCGCTAAATCGGCAGCGCCACCACCTGAGACTAAAAACAATTCCGCTGGGCAACAGTACACGGGTGAACTGATATCTCTCGACCTGAAAGAAGTCGATCTGAAGGATTTCTTCCGGCTGATTCACCAGATCAGCGGTCTGAACGTGATTATTGATCCTAACGTCTCCGGCACTCTGACTCTGGTCCTGGACGACGTGCCCTGGGACCAGGCCCTCGATATAGTATTGAAAAACAATGGCTTAGGGAAAGTGCTCGAAGGCAATGTTTTGCGCATTGCCAGAATCGACACCCTGACGCAAGAGCAAAAGCAAGCCGCGCGCTTGCAGGATGCCAGGCTCGATTCCGAACCTCTGACAACCATCTTCCGGCCACTAAACTATGCCAAGGCGATGGATGTGAGTGCCTTGCTGAAAACCTGGGTTGGCGGTGGAGCGCTAAGTCGGCGCGGCACCGTGCAGGTGGATCAGAGGACGAACACGCTGATCGTTACTGACATCCAAAGCCAGATACCTGCGATTCAATCCATCCTCAATAAACTGGATCGCAAGACACGGCAGGTTTCGATTGAAGCCCGAATCATACAAGCGAATGCGAATTTTGTTCGTAGTCTCTCTACCGTCCTTTCGCCTGCCTGGAATAACCGGTCAGGCAGCACAGCGGTGGCGGGCGCAATCGGGCAGGGAGCCGTTGGTGTGGCGAATACCAGCAACCCGCTGCCGCCTGTAACCCCGCAATTCCAGCAGCCCAGTGTAGCAGCCAACGGCTTTGGAGCTTTCGCCATTACCAACTCATCGGCCCGCTATGCTATCAACGCAGCTATCGCCGCGGCTGAAACGCGATCTCAAGCCAAAACAATATCCCGCCCATCGATTGTGACGCAGGACAATGTGAAAGGCATGGTGCAGCAGGGCGTCCAGATTCCGATCCAAACGAACATTAACAACACTATCAGCGTGCAATATGTGAATGCCACGTTGCAATTGACGGTCACCCCGCAGGTGACGGAAGACGGTCACATTTTCCTGAACATCATCGTGAATAACGCTTCAGTGGGAACCATCCTGTCTTTCGCTGGCCCATCCATCAATACCCAGCAGGCGACAACTCAGGTGCTTGTGCCCGACGGCGGCACCGTAGTCTTCGGCGGTATCACCGTCACGTCACGATCGCGCTCTGCAACCTACGTTCCCTTCCTGGGAAGCATCCCTGTGATCGGAAATCTTTTCAAGTCGAGTAGCATTAATGATCAGGACCAGGAGTTGCTGTTCTTTGTTTCCCCCAAGGTTCTTCCCGGTTAGTTGGTGACGTAGGATTCCAATCAGTCTAAGATAATAGGTCAGGGTGGCCGCCCGGACGCCGGGCGGCTCCTTGTGTCTTACAGACAGGCTTTTGAGAACTGTCCGGGCATGCCGCTAGCCACCCAGCAGGATTGCTGTGATCTCATCTGTTTCTTATGTAGCGCAATCAAGCTATGAATAAAAAATCCGCCTCAAATGCCGCCGGCGTATACGCAGCCACACCGCACAGTCCATTCACTGAGCGCCGGGAGCGTCTTTTTAAGGAACTGCAGAGCAGAAAGATTCAAGGCATGGTGGTTGCCAAGCCGGCCAACGTTTTTTACCTCACTGGATTCCATGGCAGCGCGGGCACGCTCATCCTAAGCGGTGAGGGGCCGTTGCTGCTGGTTGATCCTCGATACACCTTGCAGGCTGAGGAGCAGGCAGGCGGCGTGAAGGTGATTGAAGCTCGGGGCAGTCTGTTGTCTGCGGCTGGAGATTGGCTTGGCCGGAAACGATTGAAGCGGGTGGGATTTGAGGATACGCATTTAAGTTGCGCTGAATTCAGCGTTCTAAAGGGATCAGGCGCCCGCAAGGTAGTTTGGAAGAATCTGGGAGGCGTGGTTGAGAGCCTGCGCGCCGTGAAGGAACCGGGGGAAGTTGAGCGCGTAGCACAAGCGGGGCGTTTGACGGCCGAAGTGTTTGAAGAATTACTGCAGAAGGTAAAGCCCGGAGTGCGCGAAGTTGAATTGGCGGCGGAAATAGAGTTCCGCATGCGGGGTAAAGGCGCCGACGGAGTCGCGTTTGAAACGATTGTAGCCTCAGGCTTCCGGGGGGCCTATCCTCATGCGCGTGCGTCAAACAAGCAATTAAAGGCGGGCGAGTTGGTTATCTTTGACCTTGGTGCTATACTCAGCGGCTATGCGGCCGATATGACGCGCACGGTTTTCTTGGGGAAACCGCCTTCCCGGGTGTCGGCTTTGTATCGTGCGGTGTTAGAGGCGCAGCAGGCAGGCGTGAACGCGTTAAAGGCAGGGAAGGCCGCCAACTCCGTCGACAGGGCGGTGCGCAAAACTCTAGCCACGCACAACCTGGATCAGTTTTTCACGCATAGCACCGGCCACGGAGTGGGACTTGAAATTCACGAGTCTCCCAGGCTGGCAAGGGTGGAAAAAGCCAGGTTACAAGCAGGATACGTGGTGACGGTTGAGCCCGGGATTTATATTGAAGGCCTGGGTGGAATAAGAATTGAAGATACCTTTGCGATCAGTACGGATGGTGTCCGCAATTTGACCCCCGCATCCAAAGACAACTGGATCTTAAACTCATAGTGAGGAATGGACGGCTCCCACTCGGGAGCCTGAGCAACCGGATGGCTGGCAAACCCCCGCGCAAAACGACAGGCAGTTGGAACTTGAAGGAAATCGAACTGTTGCTTGACGTATTGGTGGACCGCGGCATCAATGAATTTGAGTTGGAGCAGAACGGCTTGCGATTGCGCATCCGACGGGGGGGAGGCTTTGAGTCTGCCCATGCCGGCGGTATATTTTCCGCTTCGGCCCTTGCGCCAATGGCTGGGCAGGCCGTTTTGAATCCGCTACCAGCTCATATTGAGAATTCGAGCTCTGCAAATCCTTCTGTGGAAGCGCCGCCAGAAACGCAGGAGGACCTGTATTTGATCAAGTCGCCCATTGTGGGAACGTTTTACGCTTCTCCTGCGCCGAGCGCGCCTCCATTCGTTAAAGCAGGTGACGTTGTGCAAGCCGGCCAGGTTCTCTGTATTATCGAGGCCATGAAGTTGATGAACGAAATTGAAGCGGAAATCGCAGGCGAGATTATTCGCGTTTACGTTGAAAACGGCCAACCCGTCGAGTACGGCCAATCTCTTTTTGCTCTCCGGCCGGCTCACAAAAAGTAAACGACTGGCGTTGCGGAAATCCACGCCTGTACCTCCAGTATCCTTACCCTTCTTGAAGACCGGGTTAAATCGACAGGAAGCAAATAACGAATTATCAAAAACCCCGTCTAAACAAAGATGCCCAGTTTTGTCGATCCGATCATGGCACGGGCAAGAAACATCTGACAAAACTGGGCTGCAAAGCTTCTTGGGAAGAGGGCCTTCTTGCAAGCGGCAAACCAGGAACCACTTCAGCTCACTTTCGTTGCTTCGCTTCCAAATACGACTTGGAACCAAGTCAAGGGGAAAAGCAATTTGTAATCAAGCATTTAACTTATTGTGACGATGATCAGGGGGGCAATGAGCCAGCTTGCTATTCGTGACGTGAATGAGGGATAATTCTATCCATGCAACATGCTTCTAGGCGGCGTCCAGTCGAGGTGTGCCCATCGTATTTGCTATTGGGTTTAATTGTGGGAGCCTTGCTACTACCCGGCTGCAGCCCCGGAAGTGCAGCCTTTCGCCAGGGAAGAAAGGCTGAGTTGCACAAAGACTATGACTCCGCGGTCGTCGACTTCGAGCGAGCCTTGCAGTCGGAGCCGGACAATGCCCATTTCCTGATTTATGACAAAGAAGCCCGGCTTAAAGCTTCGGCTTTCCATCAAAAACAAGGTGAGCGACTGCTGAGCGACATGCGAGTGGAAGACGCTGCCGGCGAGTTCCAAAAGGCGGTCAGCATCGATCCTACAAACCAGGCCGCAGCCCAGAAGTTGGATCGCATCCTTTCCGCCCAGGCTGCCGAAAAGGCAAAACGGCAGGAAGCCTTGAAAAAAGCGATGGAAACGCGTGTGGAAACGGTGGCCCCGGGTGGAGTGCAATTGAAAGCGCTTCCCACGGCACCTCTGGCCCACTTTCACATTGTGGCGGATAGCCGAAGGGTTTTTGAGACACTGGGCAAACTGGCGGGCATTAACGTAGTATTTTTCCACGATTTTCAACCCAAGCCCGTTTCGCTTGACTTGACCAACGTGAAGCTGGCGGATGCGCTGAGAATTGCTTCGTATGAGGGAGCGGTTTTTTGGAAGCCAATCACGCCCAATACCATTTTGGTCATTCCTGACACCCCGGCTAATCGGCGCGAGCAGGAAGACGATGTCCTGAAGACAGTTTATTTAAGCAACCCGCTTGATCCGGCTGGGAGAACGGCGATCCTCTCGGCGCTGAAGCAAGTGATTGGAGCCCAGCGGGTGTTTGACAATCCCCAATCCAATTCAATCATCATTCGCGATACCCCTGAAAAGGTCGAAGCTGCCGAACAACTGATCCACAGCCTTGATCTGGGGAAGGCTGAAGTGCTGATTGACATTACGATACTTGAAGCGGATCGTGACCGCCTGCGGAATCTGGGCCTTTCACCCGCTCCTGTCACCGGCAATACGCAGTTGGCGGTTGGGTTTAACCCTCCCACTTCTGCCACCACGGCCAGCGGCACAACCCCTGTGTTGCCCCTGAATCAACTGGGCAAAATCACGACGTCGGAATTCAGCGTAGTTCTGCCGGGTGCAATTGCCAACGCGGTGATGAGTGATACTCGCACTCGGATTCTCCAAAACCCTCAGGTGCGGGTGACGGACGGCCAAACGGCCAAACTGCGTATTGGCAGCCGTGTTCCTTTTGCCACCGGAAGCTTTGGCGTGCCCACCGCGGGCGTGGTGGGAGGCGGCGCCGGCGCCGGCTTTGGGCTGTTGGCCAACACCCAGTTTCAGTATCAGGATGTGGGCGTCAATCTGGACATTACACCGCATGTGGCCACGGACGGCCAGGTTGATTTGAAAGCCAAGATTGAAATTTCCTCAGTCGGGTCGCCTACGAACATCGGTGGAGTTGAAGAGCCAACTTTCACGCAGCGGAACATCGAGCATGAAATTCGCTTGAAAGAAGGCGAAGTAAGCCTGCTGGGCGGCCTGATTCAAACGCAAACTACGCGCAGCGTCAACGGCTTGCCTGGCCTCTCCGATATTCCGATCCTGCGTTATTTCTTCTCAATTGAGAATAACGAGGTGGTGGACAACGAAGTGCTGATCATGATGACACCACGAGTCATTCGTCTGCCGGAAACGCCAGAGCACGCCGAGGCCCAGCTTAAGGGCGAAGGAACTCCAGCGGGTTTTAATCCGCCTTATCAACTTCCCGGAGGGCCGCGCTAATCCATGAGGTACAGCAAGCCCGTGCGCCGTCCCTTTGAGCAGGGATTTACGCTTTTCGAAATGCTGGCGGCGATGGCCATCATGTTGTTGCTTGCCAGCGTGGCGCTGCCCCTGGCGCGCGTTCACGCCCAATATGTGCGGGAGGTTGAGCTAAGGAGAAACTTGCGCCAAATTCGCAATGCGATTGACCGGTACAAGGATTTTTCCGACCGCGGATTGATTCCTGTCGATGTGGACACATTTGGTTATCCTCCCGACCTGGACACTTTGGTGAAAGGCGTGCCGATGAAAGGCTCGGCCACCGCAAAATACAAGTTTCTACGCAGGATTCCCATCGATCCGATTACCGGGAAAGCCGATTGGGGCTTACGCTCCATGCAGGATGACGCGGATTCGACGAGTTGGGGTGGGCAGAATGTTTATGATGTCTATTCCCAAAGTACTGCTACGGCGCTGGATGGCACGCAGTATTCAAATTGGTAACCATGATCGATCACCCGAATTCATTTGAAGGGCGTGAGGCATGTTCACCGCCTGCGATCGCTTCTGTTGAAGGATTCACCCTCCTGGAACTCATGGTGGCGCTGACCATCATTCTGATTCTGGCCTCTTTTGCTCTTCCAACTTACACAACGGCCATCAAGCGAGCCCGGGAGGCGGTGCTGCGCGACGATCTTTATACTATGCGGACTTTGATTGACCAGTATACGGTCGATAAACAACAGCCTCCGACTCAATTGCAGGACCTTGTCGATTCCGGTTACCTGCGTGGCGGATTGCCCGAGGACCCTATGACCGGATCGAGTGACACCTGGAAAACCGACGTGGAAGACGTGCCTACAAACCCGAATCAGGCCGAGCCGGGAATTGTGGATGTGCATAGCGGGTCGGACGCCATCGGCCTGGACGGCACAGCTTATAACACTTGGTAGTTGACCCTCGCGGACCATCTTTTCTATGGAATTTGTTTGCAAAATCGGAACCCCTGCCGGGCGAATCATGAGCAAAATGGAGCAGGCTGCCTCTGAAGGGGAGGTGCGGCAACGCCTTCAGGCTGAGGGGTACTATATTTTTTCAGTACGATCGCGCGAAGTGCTGGGAGGCCAGTTTAAGTGGATACAGCGCAAAGGAATTAACCCGGACGATTTTGTAATTTTTAATCAGCAGTTTTTAACGCTTTCAAAGTCGGGCTTGCCTCTGCAAAAGTCCCTTGACTTATTGGCGCGGCAGGCCCGCAGTGAACAGCTTCGTACCGCATTGGAAGCTGTGCGCGATAATGTTCGCGGGGGCGCGCTGCTTTCCGCCGCGTTTGAGATGACCGGGGGTTTCCCGAAAATATATTCTGCCACCCTTCGTGCCGGCGAACGAAGCGGCAGCCTCGACAAGGTGCTCGCACAGTATCTTACCTATCAAAAGATCAGTCGCACGTTTCGCAAAAAGGTCCTTTCCGCACTCATTTATCCGTCATTTCTTGTGGTGTTTCTTATCGGTTTGGTGTCGTTTATCGTGAGCTTCGTGGTTCCTCGATTCGCTTTGCTCTACGGTGACCTGGGTGTTGAATTGCCGGAAATGACGCAGATAACCATCGCCGCGGCCCTTGCCATCCGTCATTGGGCCATTTTGATAGTAGCGGGCCTGGTAGGTTTTATCGTGCTAGCGAAGGCGTTGCTTCGATTGCCGCGGGTACGACTGCTGATGGACCGTATTAAATTCCGCTTGCCAATCGTTGGTGAATTATTGCTGAAGTTTTCAGTAGCGGAATTTGCCCGGACCCTCGGCACCTTGTTGCAGGGCGGCCTTCCGGTTGTGAGTTCTCTTGAAACCACACGGGATTCTGTGACCAGCCCACTGTTGATCCGTGCGATTCGCGAAGCTCAGGGCGAAGTCAGCAGCGGCAGGTCGCTGAGCTCCAGCTTGCGCATGAGCGGCTTTTTCCCTGCCACGGCGCTGGATATGCTGGAAGTGGGTGAAGCGACCGGCTCGCTCTCGCAGATGCTTGAAAGCATGGCGGAGTTTTACGAGGAGGACGTCAATATCGACCTGGCGAGCCTTGTTGCACTTGTAGATCCTTTGATGATCGCGGCCATTGCCATGGTGGTGGCTTTTATTTTGATCGCCTTTTATATGCCCTTGTTCTCCATGGCCTCTCAAATCCACTAGGCTCGGGTTTTTGGCGTCGCACCGTATTTATGCGGCCGGCCTGGTCACAAGCAGTAAAGGCGGCGCAGGCTTTGCAGGACGTGAGTGGAGGAAGAATTGAGCGTTACGTCATCCGAAATTGAGCCTGAACTGGAACACGCACGGCAGGTTGCGGCGCGTTACCATTATGAATTCGTAGATCTGCGGAATTTTGCCCTGGATCAGGATTTGCTCAAGGCGATTCCGCTCGACACCATGATTCGCTATGAGTTCCTCCCCCTGGAAGCCCGCGAAAACAGCATGACGGTTGCTATTGGCGATCCTTCGGACCTGGTGCGTTTGGATGAGTTGGAACTGAAGCTGGGGCGTCGCCTGGTGGTGAAGGTAGCGGCTCCATCGCAGGTTCGGGATTTGCTGAAGGCCACAGAGCCGTCAAAACGTGTTCTTGAAGAAGCTACCGAAGATTTTCGGATGGAAAACGGCGCCACCGCGCTGGACGTTGATGAAGGGTTGTCTTTGGAAACCCTGGTGGAAGGCCGTGACATCAATCCCATGATCCGGCTGGTGAATTCCATCATTTTCGCCGGATTGGAGCACCGCGCCAGTGACATCCACATTGAAAGCCGCGACAACGCCGTCGTGGTAAAGAACCGGGTGGACGGCGTGCTGCAGGAAGCAATGCCGCCGCTTTCCCAGGAATATCAATCCAATTTGATTTCCCGCATTAAAGTGATGGCTGAGTTAGACATTGCTGAACGCCGTATTCCGCAAGACGGGCGCTTTCGCGTAAACTACCGCGGTCGCCGCATTGACTTTCGCGTTTCGATCATGCCTTCCATCAACGGCGAAGACGCGGTACTGCGTATTCTTGATAAGGAATCGCTTAGCGAGAAGTTTCATCAACTGCGGCTTGACGTCCTGGGGCTTTCCGACAGAGAACTGAAAAGGCTGCGCCGGTTCATCCGCGAACCGTATGGCATGGTTCTGGTAACCGGCCCTACGGGCAGCGGAAAAACCACCACGCTGTATGCCGCGATCTCAGAAATCAAGAGCGACGAAGACAAAATCATAACCATCGAGGATCCAGTAGAATACCAGTTGCGCGGCATCACGCAGGTGCCTGTAAACGAGAAAAAGGGCCTTACGTTTGCCCGCGGCCTGCGATCCATCCTGCGCCACGACCCTGACAAGATCATGGTGGGGGAAATTCGCGACAACGAAACCGCGCAAATTGCCATCCAATCCGCCCTCACCGGACACCTGGTGTTTACCACTGTCCACGCGAATAATGTTCTTGATGTGCTTAGTCGATTCCTGAATATGGGAGTGGAACCGTACCATTTTGTCTCATCGTTGAACTGCATTCTGGCACAACGCCTGGTGAGGGTGATTTGCGAGGTGTGCAAACGCCCCACTGAGGCGCCGAAAGAGCTGCTGGAGGAATCGGGCCTTGATCCACTGGCCTGGAGAGATGTGCAGATGTATGAGGGACCCGGCTGCCCTATGTGTAACTTTACCGGATACCATGGCCGGACTGCCATCGGTGAGTTGCTGGCATTGACGGATTCCATACGGGAACTGATTTTGGAAAAGCGTTCGGTTGCGGAACTGCGCAAGGTGGCGAGGCATGAGGGTATGATCACTTTGCGCGAATCGGCGCTGGAGAAGGTCCGGGAAGGCGTCACCACGCTTCGCGAAATCAATAAAGTAACTTTCGTTGAATAAGAAGCCGTGCGCCGTCGTGTCATGTGTCATAACCGGGACTGGCCAGAGAGAATTTGAAGAGGGGTTCACTTGAGTTCGCGTGCATTTGAAATCAGAGCGCTTCTTGATCGCATTGTCCCAAAGCACGGTCACGGAGGGGCTCCATTTACGCTCCCGCCAAGCATCATTGAAATTGAGCCGGGATTCGTGGTAGCCGGAAGGCTGGAGGGCATGCCCCGCCCCAGACTCCGGTCAATTGCTATGCAGCCTCTGGGCAGCGGGGCCCTGCAGCCCTCGGCCTCGCTTGAGAACGTCAAGCACTTTGAAACGGTTCTTGAGGCAATGGACCAGGTTGCAGAATTGGCCGGTCACCGTGGAAGCAGAGTGGGAGTTCTGGTACCGGACCCGGTTATGCGGGTATCCATACTGACCTTTGAATCTCTGCCCTCGAGGCTCAGAGACCTGAAGGCCCTGGTCTGCTGGCGCATGAAAGACAGTTTGCCATTCCCCGCCGATGAAGCAAGGTTGTCGTATCAGATTCTGAAACGGACGGCAGGGCAGGTTGAAATGCTGGCTGTGGTTGCACGCGATAGCGTTGTATCCGAATACGAGCATCTGGGCGAAAGTCTGGGGTCAAACGCCGTCCTGGTTCTGCCGGCAACCATGGCCCTTCTGCCGTTAATATTCAAGGAAGATTCTGGCGCTGACCTGTTGATCCATCTGTGCGCGGATTGGGTTACCAGCGTGATGATTGAGAAGGGCCTTGTGCGGTTCTGGCGCACGCGAACGCTGGACTCGGATTCACTTGACCAGCGTACTCACGACCTTACTGCCGAAGTAGCACGCGCTGCCGCCAGTGTAAAAGACCGGTTTCAAATCGAGAACACAAGAGTTTGGCTTTCCGCCCGCCCCGCTGTGGACGCCCGGCTGGAAGCTGAACTGTGTGAGGCTGTCGGGACTGAGATACAGCCCTTGCCAACCACGGAGTCTTATTGGGCGGGTCTTGGCGTGGAGCAGATTGAGCTTGGTAAGACCTATGGAGCCACTTTCGCTGGTCTGGTTGCTAATCAGGGTTCGGCTTGATGAAGATCTCCATAAATCTCGCGAATAAAGAGAATCCACTCGAGCGGTATCTGCTTGCCTGGGCTCTGCCTTCGATTGCGGTCGGGGTTGCGGGCTTGGTGCTTTTTTTGAGCTCTGCCGCGCAAAGTTTTGTGGAATTGCGCAAAGTGCAACAGGCCGCGAGGCAAATGCAAAGCGAGTTGACACTTTTGCGTGACCGCCAACTGAAGGCGCGCCGCTCCTTGCAGCAACCGCTCACTCTGAACCTGTATCGTGAGACAGCCTTTGTTAATTCACTGATAGATGAGAAGCAACTTTCGCTCTCGCGCATAACTGTCCGAACTGTAGAGCTATTGCCTCCCGGAACGCGTTTAACGTCGCTATCGGTCACTCAGCGTGCCAAGCACCCGGTGGTTTCCATGAGTGTGCAAGGGCTTAGCGTGGACAGTCTTTACGATTTTCTTGACCAGCTTGAGCAATCGCCTGACTTCTCCGGTGTCGTGGTAACTTCACAGACCTTCACGCCCCAGCCCGGAAAAGACCACCCCGTGGCTCTGACCTGTACGGCAACTTATGGGTCAGACATGTTGAAGAAGGCGGGCGAAAATGGTAACTAGCACTCGCCAGGTCCGGCGGCGGGTTTACACTCGCGTTGCGCTGCAGGTGGTCGTGCTGCTTGCCGCGCTTGATGTGTGCGCTTATATCTTTGCTCAAAAGCCGCTGGCGGAAATGCTGGTTTCCGAACGCGGACGTTACGCGTTGTTGCGCAAGCAATGGCGGGCTGAGCTTAAACGAACGGTTGAGGTGGAAAGGCGTGTGGCGTCGCTGCCCGCGGCGGGTGAGCGAATGAAAGGTTTTCTGCGCCAGCACGTTCCCCCGCGACGGCAAGGGTTTTCGCGCGCAGCCCGGCTGGTTTGGGACTTGTCACGCAGCTCGAACGTGGAACTTGCCAACCTGTCCTATCATCTTGACGAGAGGGGCAAAGATCCGCTGGAACGCATGGGCATTTCAGTGCTGGTGCAAGGATCGTTCAACAATATTCTGAATTTTGCGCATTCGCTCGAAACCTCGCCCTACATTGTTATGGTGCGCAGTTTTGCATTTGTACCTGGTGACAAGGGCGTGTTAGGCTTGCGAGTAACAGCGGACTTATATTTAATGCCATGAGTAAACGAACTGTAATCGAAAATTGGGCCACTTTCCTGCTCGGTTTGGTTTGTGTTTTTCTGGTAATTCGGCTGGCCCGCTCGGAGCACGTCGATGCAAGAACTACACGTCCGGGCCTTCCCTTGACAAGGCTGGGGGCCGGCAAAGAGCCTTCTCGCCGTCTTCGTGGCAAGGGGAATCAAGCCGTTGAGCAGGAACTGGAACTGCGTCTGGATTTGTTGAAACAACTGGATGCCGACAAGCTTGAATTTCCGGACCACGACCCCTTTGCTTTTGCTCCAACTCCGGAGCAGGTTAAGCAGGCTATTGAACAGCGTAAGGCTGTTGAAATGGCCCGAACTGCTCCACCGCCGCCCGCCGTGGCCCCTCCTGTTCCCTATAAGGCACTTGGTTACAGCGAAATGGAGCAGGGAAGTATGGAAGCTTATTTGGCGGATCAGGAGCAAGTTTATGTTGTTCATGTTGGCGATGAATTCCAGAAACGCTATCGGATTACAAGGATTACTGCGAGCCAGGTTGAGATTGAAGATGAAGTTTTCCACCAGACTACACAGCTTCTTTTCCCTCAATAGAGGCCTGAGCGATGGGGAATATTCGCCAGGGTACGCCCTGATCGCACTCATGATCACGGTATCCGTGATGTTGGTTGCGCTATCCGCCGCCATCCCCAGCCTCTATCAGGCAGCTCAGCGCGAGCGTGAGCAGGAGCTCATTTTTCGCGGCAATCAGTACGCCCGCGGCATCTTTCTTTTTCAGCAGAAGATGGGGCGATATCCCGTTAGCGTTAAGGAGATGATTCAGAGCAACGGCATGCGCTTCCTGCGCAAGCCTTACCGCGATCCCATGACGCGCAGCGGCAATTGGCGATTTATCCACGCCACGGCTGCGGGTGTTTTGATTGATTCCAGGACGCAAAGTTTAACCCCTGGAACTCAGCAGCCAGGCGCCGGTTCGCCGGGGAGCAGCTTTGGAGGTTCCTCGAACTCGGATTCGACGCAGAACGGGCAGGCTGGTGGAACTTCTGCAGGGGGCGGCAGTTTTTCTCTGGACAGCGACTCAAGCTCGGCGAATAACTCTAACCCCAACAAACCTCCCAAGCCGGCCCCCGGCTGCGAAAATGCTGAAAGGTCCGGCCCTTCGTCAGCCTTTTTCGACAATGCAAATACAATCCAGGGCGCTTTTATTGTTGGCGTTGCAAGCTGCAGCGACAAGCACTCAATCATGGTCTATAACAACAAAACAAAGTATAGCGACTGGGAGTTCCTGGGCATAGCCTATGCGGTGACGGGTCTGCCCACTCTCCCTGGTCAAACGGGCCAGCCGGGCCAGCAAGGCCAGCCAGCTCAGCCTGGCCAAATGGGCCAGCCGGGCCAGCCGGCATCCGGAACGGGCGCTCAGCCGGGCTCAACCGGGTCGTTCGGCACGCCCTCCAGCGGCGCAGGGGCCTCTCCGTCGCCTGCCTCGCCTTCGCCCTCGATTAATTGAGAGTGGCGATTCGCGCGGCATCCGACTCCGCCGCCTGATATACGGAAAGGCTGGCCTTTGCGTGACCCACCTGTTTCAAATACACCACGTCCTTGTATCAGGGCCCGACTTCAGTCGGGCCGAAAAGGAGCCAAAAAGGATTTCTTTTTTGCCGCAGGTAACGGCACGACTGAAGTCGTGCCCTGATACGCCAGCCCTGCGGCTCCTCCGCCTGATACACGGGACGGCTGGCCTTTCCGCGGCGCGCATGTATTAATTGTTTGATTTTGCTCCCCACCTTGGCTTGCCGCTGCGAAGCCCGCAGTATAAAATCAAGGCTCGCCGCTATTACGCCCCACGCTCTTCGCATATTATGGCGGCAAGGCCCCAGGCATTAACCGAGGGGGGGCAACCTTGAGAAACTCTTTGCCAAGCTCTGCCGGTTTGCTCCTACCACGATTTTCTGGCGTGCTGCTGCTGGCTGGCCTGGTAGTGATGGGCACACACTGCGGCAGCGGCAGCGGCAGCTCCCCAAGTCCCGGCGGCGGCGGCCCTCCGCCTCCCGTCATCGCCATCGATTTTCTCAGCCCGATCGTGGCCCGGCAGAATGCGCCTTCGTTTACGCTCACGGTTAATGGCAGCGGATTCTCATCGAACAGCCAGGTCGTTTTCAACGGCAACGCCAAGCCCACCACGCTCATCAGTTCCACCCAGCTTACGGCCACCATCGCCCCGGCGGATGTTTCGTCGGCGGGCACATTTAACGTTCAGGTGCAGGATAGCGGTGTTGCCTCGAATGATATAAGCTTCTATGTGGTTCCAGTGACCACGCCGCAGGTGGTCGCGGTATCGCCCGGGTTTCCGCCCGCGCAACAGATCACCATCAATATGCCGGCATTTAATCCGCCCAAACTGCAAGTAAAAGCGGTGGGGGTTGGCAACTCGGCCGGTGGCACGCCCGTGCAGCTTGCGCCGGGCCATACCTACAGCCTGCTGATTGTGGGCGATGGCATAGCCGCCGGCACCTATTATTCAGTCAGCGGCAATGCAGGTGACGTTACCGTAACCCAGCCGGTTGTTTCCAATTTTTCGCAAACCACTACCGGCACTCCCGCCGTGAACGTGAATATTACCATCAGCGCAACCGCCGTCACGGGCGCTCGCAGCCTGCTGGTTACCAACCCGGCGGGCGAAATCTCCGTATTCGTTGGCGGCTTAGTGATCGGTTCAGGGACGTGAAGCATGAAAACCAAACGCCATCATCATCTGTTGCTGCTGTTGCTGCTGTTTCCGGCCAGCACCTTGGCTACCAGCCTGGCGCCGATGACCCTGCAGCAGCTTACCCAGGCCGCTACGGTTATTGTTCGCGCCCACGTGCTGGATCAGTACAGCGCCTGGGATGCCAGCCACAAGCAGATCCACACCTATACGGCGGTCGCCGTGGACCAGTCCATTAAAGGCGATAGCCCGGTCACTCTTACCGTGCAGCAGCCGGGCGGCGCGGTGGGCAATATGCACGAGTTTGTCCCCGGCACTGTCCGCTTTATGCCCCAGGGCGAATACATGCTTTTCCTGCAGCCCGCTTCGGGCACGCCGTATTATCTGCTGGTGGGCATGGTGCAGGGCGCGTACCGCATCTATCACGACGCCACTACCAACCAGGATCGCGTAATCAATCCCATGGGCAGCCTCTTCTATGGAGCAAGCGCCGGCCGGGGCCCGGCTCAGGCTCAAGCGCATTCCGTGGCGCAGGCGCAGCCTCAAACCGTCCCTCTCAAAACTTTTCAGCAGAATCTTTCCACGGCGATGGCTGCGCCCATCCGCATTCCCGCCGGAGCCGCCATTGCGGTGGTGATTGCTCACACCAGCTTTGCCGGCGTTGGCCGCCTGGATGTGTACGCCCGCACCCAATACGATCTTTTCCCCCGCAGGGATGTTGTGATTCCGGCTGGTAGCGAGTTGCTGGGCGCCGCCCGCAAAATACAGGGAAACTGGGTAATTCACTGGCAGTCCGTCATGGTGGGTGGCCAATCGGTTCCCATCCACAGCGAGGATCAGACGGTGAATACAGCCTTAAATCCCGGCCGCAACTTTGTGGTGCAAGTGAGGTGAAGGGTGATGTATTACAACTTGAATACCGCCCGGCGAACCCGCCGTTGGATTGCCTGCGCCGGCCTCGCCGCCTGCTTTGTCTCCGTCTGGATCTACGCCTATAACCCGGAGCAGGAGGACGTGAGCCGGCCGGTGGCCACCAGATGGGCCGGCAACGCCTTTGTGTGGAGCATTAATCCATCGACCGGCTCCAACGTCTCCACCACCAACGGCGTCAGCGTGACCACCGCCATCCAAAACGCCATCAGCACCTGGGCGCAGGCTTCATTTAATGGCCAGCCACTCGTCAATCTTACCGTAACGCAGGGACCCAACAGCACCTTGACCACCCCGGACTCCTCTGATTGCCAGAATGTGGTTGGATTTGTGGACTCCACATCCTCGGACTTTTCCACCGGCACCATTGCTTTTACGGAGGGGTTCACCGTCTACGGGGCGCCTCCCATTAACTATCTTTGCGGCCAGACCACGCGCGTCTGCCCCTACGCAACCTGCCTTACCGATGCGGATATCGAGTTCAATCCCGCCGACCAGTTTTCAACCGCTCCAACTCCTCCGCGCGGGAGTTTTGATGTTCAAGCCATTGCCACGCACGAATTCGGGCACGCCCTGGGGCTGGATCACAGCGGCCTGGCCAGCGCCATCATGTTCCCTTACGGCGACAGCTCCGGCGTGGTTATCCGCAACCTATCTACCGACGATGCGGCCGGCATCGGGTTTCTATATCCTTCCGCTGCCTACAACACCATTACCGGCTCGCTGGGCGGCAACGTGCAATTGGGCGGCACAGCCCTGTTTGCCGCCCATGTGGTGGCGCTGGATGCCTCGACAGGCGCTACCGTTGCCGACGGGCTTACCGACACGGCGGGAAACTTCTCCATTCAGGGCGTTCCCTCCGGCAATTACAATATCATCGCCCTGCCGTTAGTCGGGGTTTATGACATTAGTAATTTTTCCGGCTGGGCCTGCGGCTTTGGCGAAAACGTCCCCCCCTGTTGTGATCCCACCATCCCCGGCTCGCAATGCAACACCGCCGGCGCCCTTAAACCCGACACCAACTACAGCGGCAAGTTTTACTAAACTTTTCCAAGCCGTCTGCCGCGGCTTGCACGGATTACGCGTAATCTGCAACGCACTCTCCCCGCATACCAACCCGCCCGGCAAAATCTTCTTAACAGCATTTACTGCGTTGTATATATCTTGTTGTTGACCCACCCTGGAAAACGACCGCGGCAGGCGCAGGAACAGGAAAAGTCAAATACCAGGAAGCTTCCATTCTTCTTCCGGAAGGAGCCCAATGGCGACACAAAACAAAGAACTTGCTGGAAAAGCGAACCAGTTTAATGTTGGCATTTTGATGTTGGAAGCGAGGCTTGGTGAAACTCGACCGTACCTTCGAAAGAGCACGGCAAGCTACGGAAATTACCCTCCGCGCGGGTAGTATCCCGAGGTACTGGCCTTAAGGTACCGGGCCTGTTTGCCGATAATTTCTAAGGTCGGAGACTTCCAATACAGAGATTAGAACGTAGGCACGCAGTGTTTAATCCATTTGAGACTCTAGCGGCGAACCTTTCACATTCTAATCCCGGGCGCCGCTCCATTCCCCGCAGCGCGGCAAGCCAGGGGCTTTTAATCTCTCTTCTAATTTTCCTGCCATCTTGTGGTGGCGGCAGCGGTGGCGGCAGCGTTACCCCGCCGCCCAGCCAGCCGGCTGCCACCGTTTCCGTTAGCGTCAGCCCGCTTTCTGCCAGCGTTCAGACGGGCGGGTCGCAACAGTTTAGCGCTACGGTCACGGGCAGTACCAACACCAGTGTGACCTGGACGGTGAACGGAGTTTCGGGCGGCAACTCGACAGTGGGGCAAGTCTCCTCCAACGGCCTGTACGCCGCGCCCGCGGCGGTGCCAGGAACAAATCCCGTAACCATCGCCGCGGTTTCGCAGGCCGATCCCACCAAGTCCGGCTCGGCATCCATCCAGATAACCACGCCGGCCACCATCAGCGTTAAGCCGGCAACCGCCAGCGTATTTGTGGGTTCCACCCAGCAGTTCCAGGTAACGCTCAGCGGGCCCTCGAACACGGCGGTCACCTGGGCAGTGAACGGAGTGACCGGCGGCAACGCCGTGGTGGGCACGGTTTCTAATAAGGGCCTCTATACCGCGCCCGCCGCCGTTCCTGCGCCCAGCACGGTAACGCTTAGCGTAACCAGCCAGGCCAGCCCGTCATTAAGCGGCGCCGCCTCCGTCACGGTGCTCGCCGCCAGCAGCAGCCAGGGCTCGCTCAGCCCGGTAGTGACCATGCAAAATTCGCCCGGCTTTACGCTCACCGTTAATGGCTCGGGATTTTCCCGCGGCAGTCAGGTGGAGTTCAACGGCGTGGCGCAGACCACCACCTTTGTCAGCTCCAGCCAGTTGACGGCGCCGGTCTCCAGTTCCGATTTGACCCAGGCGGGGACGTACCCGGTGACGGTGGTGGATGGTGGGACGCAGTTGGCGTCCTTCGCCTTCTATGTTGTGCCGGGAATTAAGAGCCAGACGGTTTCTGTGAACGGCGGGGTGGAATCGCCCGGCGTCAACATAACCCTGCAGGCGGATAGCAACCCCCAGCTTGCTCTGCTTGAAGTAGGCGCCGGCAATAACGCCACCACCGGCGGCGCGCAAATAACCCCCGGCACCCAGACCAGCGTTCTGGTGGTGGGATCCGGTCTTCAGCCCGGCGATTACTTTGAAGTGCCCGGCGACGGCGGCGATGTGACGCTGAATCAGCCGGTGGCCTCCGACTTTATCACTACGACGTCTGGCCAGCCTGCCGTGCGGCTCACGCTGACGGCAAGCTCCACGGCCGCCCCCGGGCCGCGCAATCTGCTGGCCACCAATCCCGCGGGAGAAGTGGCCGTGTTTGTGGGCGCGGTGAATGTGGGAGGACCGTAGGCATGCTGGCGAAGCGGTTGCTGGCCGCGGCCGTGTTGTTCCTGAGCGTGGGTGACGCCTGGGGCACATCGATGATCCGGCTGAGCCTGCAGCAGATGTGCCTGGCTTCCGCATACGTGGTGCGGGCGCGCGTGGCCAACCAGCAATATGAGTGGAATAGCGCCCATACCGGCATCGTGACGCTGACCCAGGTTGAGGTGGAGGAAGCATTGAAGGGGCATCCGCCTTCCGCGCTGGTGATTGAGCAGATGGGCGGCAGGATGGGTAACCTGCGAGTACAGGCGCCGGGCGGGGCGCATTTTCTTGCCGGCGACGATTACTTTCTCTTTATTCAGGCGCAGGCGCGGCGGCCGGGCCGCTTTCTGGTAGTGGGCATGATGCAAGGCGCTTACCGGATTTTTCGCGATGCGCGCACGGGCGACGAAAGGGTGATTCGTCCCGCCGCGCAGGAATTTGCCGCGGGGGCGGCGCAAGGCGTTCAGCCATCGCTTGAGGCGGCGCCAAAGGTGGCGGTTTTCCGCCGCTTGTTGTGGCAGGCGATGAGCGCGCCGGTGGTCATCCCGCCCCTCACGCAATTGCCGGTGGTGCTGGATTCCGTTTCCACGCCTGGCCGCCAGCAGAGACTTGTTTCAGGCCATTTGGCGCGCGACGTCTTTCCCAGCGCCGTCACCGTGGTTCCACAGGGCACCGTGCTGAACGGGGTGGAAAAGCCGATGGGCCAGATGGCTGTGATTCGTTGGGACCGGCTGGTGATTAACGGCGAGAATTGCAGTTTCAACGGGGCCAGCCGGCTTGCTCTTTCGCAATTGAAGCCTGGCGCGCCCGTGGTAGCAACGGCAATGGCAGGCAATCACGCAGGGAGGTAAAGACGGTGTTCTCAAAAAGGAATGGAACGCGGCTTGCCGGCCTGGCTTTCTTACTTTGTGCGGGGCTGGCATTTGCTTACACAACATTCCAGAACAATGTGAGCGGCGCGGCAACCCCTTCGCGCTGGCCCAACGGCGCCGTCGTCTGGCAGTTAAACCCAACCTTCGGCTCGAATATCGATACGCTTTCGGGCGCCAGCCCGGCGCCAGTCGCCACGGTTCTGAACAATGCTTTCCAAACCTGGCAAACGGCGACGTGGAACGGCCAGGCGCTTAGCACTGTCACCTTTTCACAGGGGCCTAACAGCAGCCAGACGGATCCTGACCTTACGGATTGCGCCAACGTCATCTCTTTTGTGCCCTCAAGCGCAGTGGCTTTCCCTACGGGCACGCTGGCCATCACCATGGTCACCACCGCCTATGGGACAGTCCCTTCCACTTACACCTGCACGGTGAACGGGCAGCAGGTGAGCCATCAAACGTCGCTGGTGTCGCAGATTACCGACGCGGATATTGTTTTTAACCCCCAGGTCAGCTTTTCCACCGCCACGCCGGCCGTGACCGGGGAGTACGATTTGCAAGCGGTCGCCAGCCATGAGGTGGGACACATTCTGGGCCTGGAGCACGACGGCATCGCTCACGCCATGATGTATCCCTTTGGCGACACCGGCGCCAACGAACAACGCGTGCTTTGGACTGACGACATCATGGGCCTGGCCTTCCTTTATCCTACGGCGGCGTTCTCAACCGCCACGGGCACGGTTTCGGGTACGGTGCAATTGGCAGGCACGGGCGTTTTCGCGGCTCACGTGCTGGCGATTGACAAGACCACGGGACTCGCCACCGTGGACGGACTGACCAACCCGGATGGCACCTTCAAGCTGACTGGCGTGCCGCCCGGAAATTATCGCATTCTCTCTCTGCCGCTCTCTGGCGTTTACTCCTTGAACGACTTCGGAGGGTGGTCGTGCGGCTTCGCCAGCAATCCGCAGAATTGCAGTTCGGCGCCGGCAAGCAATACGAGTTTTACGGGCACGTATTTTTAGAACTTAGCGCACGGCGCCTTCGGCTTGCGAGAGCGCTAACATCGCACCGTGCCTTAATTCGGATTCGAATTGCGAAAGGGGATGGACGATCTTGATCTGGAGCCGGCGAAGGGAATCGAACCCCCGACCTACGGTTTACGAAACCGTTGCTCTACCAACTGAGCTACGCCGGCATACATAAAAATGCTCACCCGGCAAGGCTAGCACTATCGCCAAACCAGCGGGTGAGCATTTTTGAGAGGAGAATAGAATGACGGACGCGCTCCGCCATCTAGACCCGAAGACACTCTATTGAATAGGCCGGGCCTATGTCAAGCGAATTTTATGATTTTTTTTCGTTAAATAAGCTCTTTGTTGTCTTTGACTTAACTGGGCAACGGGGCCTGCTCCGAGGCGAAAAATCACCTCGTCCTCTTCACCCTCATGGTCTCTTTCGGAATGTAAATAATGCTTTGATTTTCAATCCTTTATGCTCAATTCAGGTTTAGCCGGGTCAAGCGCCCCTCCGTCGCCTGAGCAAATCCTGAATTCGGGAACCACTTTACAGTCAACTGTTTAGTGATGAAAATCAGGATGCCGCCCACAATCGCAAAGGCAAGAAGAATTCCGACCAAAATGGCATTGGCGAGTAATAAATTAACCACTTGTAAAACAACCGGCCCCGAGCCTGGGTAGCGTTGATTCCATGTGACGCTCTCTTCAAGCTTAAAGCGCCCCAACATGGCGTTGGCGGCGGCCTCATCAGCAGAATCCAGCACAAGAAGAACGAATGATCCCTGCTTCCGGCCATACACATTATGGCCAATAGTTGGCTCATTAAGGCGGAGGGCCTTTTCTATCACGGTGAATTGTTGGCCTGCCATTTGAGGGGTGGGATAAGCGATAGCGACGAGGCGCAAGCGTTTCTTTCCGGCCCCGTAAGATCCTACCTGAATTTCCGCACCACGGTCATACCCGACAAGCTCTGCAGGCAGCTCCGGTACGATCCGTGAGGAAATACTCGAATTGAAAGCATACTTTTCGGAGCCGGGTACCAATCCATTGGCCGGCAGCAGATGAGGTAAACCGGCCATGCTGGGCAGATATGCCCCGGTGCCACCCGCCGAAACGATAAGCGAGATAAACTGCGATTCCGACAGCGGTGGCGATTGGGGGCGACGAATGCGCATGAAATAAGGGCCGCGAGCAAGAAGTGCGGCGTCAGGGCCGATTAGCGTGTAAGGGAGCATCCCCAAGGGCCTCATAGCAGCCGTCTGGTAGTAAAGAAGCAATCCATACGAAGCGGATGCATCCGGGGATTCTTCAACAAGAACAGACGCATGTCGTCCGGCTAGCTGGTATTGCCGCAGGGTGATGGTGTGGACGCCAAAATCCCTATCTACCGACACGTCTGCCCCGTAATCGGCAATCTGGCTCAGCGTCAGTGGGGTCTTGCCGGCAAACTGCCATTGCTCAGTGGGCAACAAATGCACAACATTGCTTTGTGCATTCAAACCCACGGGAAGACCGGCGATCAGGAGTGCGGCCAGTAATAAGCGCATGCAAGCAACCCCCTTCAGAATATCAAAAACTCGCCTTCGGGTATACCGACAGGGGAGCCTTCCGGTCTTCTGCCACCTTTACGCTGCCTAGCGTGTTCACATACTTCAACGTGCCTTGGAATATAGCTTCTGCAATCTTCTGGCGGTACTCCGCGCGGCGCAGCAAGCGCTCGTCGTGTGGATTTGTAAGAAACGAAATCTCAGTAAGAATGGAGGGCATGTTAGCCCCGATCAAGACCACAAAAGGCGCTTTCTTCACACCCCGATCCGGCTGCCTTGCACCATCCGCGGCAAGCTGGCGGGCTACGGAGCGATCCATGGTGCGGGCAAACTGACGTGACTCCTCGATCTTTTCCGAGAGAGCAATCTTCTGGATCAGGCTTTGAAGCTGGTGAACCGATTCCTGAGAACTGGCGTTTTCACGAGCGGCCAAAGCTAATGCAGCAGGATCTGACGTGAAGTTCAGATAGTAGGTTTCAATGCCTCGTGCTTCGGAGTCGCGGCTGGCGTTGGCATGGATGGATATGAACAGGTCGGCGGATTTTTCATTCGCAATGGCAGTGCGCTCTTCGAGCGGAATAAAGGTATCGTCGTGTCGAGTCATAATTACTTCGCTTCCCATTCTGCGCACAATCAATTTGCGCAGCCGCAGGGCGACATCAAGCACTACGTCTTTCTCGCGGAGTCCGCTTGGCCCTATGGTGCCCGTGTCGTGGCCGCCGTGGCCCGGGTCGATCACGATGCGGGCTATTTTTAATCCCAATGCGCGGGTCAAAGTCTGCTGCGCACCGGGCCCGGCTTGCCCTGCTTGTGCCGGAGTCACTACCTCTGATCCTCCCGAATCTGTCGGATTAGACACCAACGGGTTCTTTGGCGTTCCAGAATCTGCCGAAGCAACCTGAGCTGGATTGTCGCCCTGCGGCCCCGCCGGCTCCCTTCCAGGCGGAGTGCCCCATGAACTTGCCGGTTGTTGTACCCTTGTCTGCTTCAGCGGCCGGCTGATCGTTGGCTCAGCATGAGTTGAAGATGGCGCGGGCACTGTTTTTGCAGGACGTGGCAGCCGTTGGCCGGCTATCACGTCAGTTTCACTTTCCGAACCGGAACCGGAATTACCGTGAATATCAATGACCAGGCGAAAGGGGCTTGGCAGTGAGAATACTGAGTACTCTTCGATCTTCTTCACGTCCAGCACAATGCGGGTAACGTTGGGCTTAAACTGGCCAACGCGAATCTGCCGCAAAAAGCCATCTTCCACCGGGAAGCTCTTCCCCGCCAAGGCAGGGCTAAGCCGCGTCCCATCCAGGTCAAACACCAGACGGGGAGGGTTTACCAGGCGGCTGGCGTTGAATTTGACCTCGTTTTCTGCGCTGATGACAATACGCGAGTAATTGGGTCCAACCCAGTGCCGAATGCTGTTGACCTCAGCCAGGCCCAGCGTGGGTGACGATGCCGGGGCGGCAGGGTGGCGTTGCACAGGGGCCGGCGGCGTTCGCCGCGTCAGGCGCGCATCTATCTGCTGCATCAGTTTCTTTGCGCGGGCTGACTGAGGCGTGTTGGGGTAGCGGGCAATAAAGTTATTGAAGGTGTCTCGCGCTGCGTCAGGGTTTGCAAGGTCGTTCAGGTAGATTTCCGCAATGGTAAAAAGGGAATCGCGGGCGGCAATGCCGTACGGGTATTCGTGTATCAGGAACTGGTAGTTTTCGATGGCGTTGGCGAAATATTGATCGTTGCTGAATAAACGGCCCATTTCGTCATAAAGAGCGCCTGCCTGACCCAAGGCTTGGGGGGTCTTTACGTAGGCGATGTCAAGCCGGTAGACCAGCTTATAGGCCTGGATCACCTTTTCGTATTCCGCAACCGTGCGGTGCGATTCTGAACGCCCTTCCAGTCCAATGCGCATCTCTTCGGCGCGCTTGAAGGCGGTTATGGCCCTCTGCCGGCTTGACGGCGAAATGCCAGCAGCAGCGGATGCCGTAAGCAGGATTGCCATCAGGACAGCAGTTCCTGCGTCCACTGCAGGCAACGTGCCGTTACGGTGGAAGTGGATCTCGTTGGCGCTGTTACTCACCATCAGAGGAAAAGTGAAGTACGCCGCTTGCATCGACGTACTGGTAGATAGGTGGCTTTCCAGTTATTTCCGGTCCGCTCTCATTGACAGCCTGCGGCGCCACCGGCGAATAAATTGATGTGATCTTCCGGACATACGCCTGTGTTTCGGCATAGGGAGGAATGCCTCCGTGCCGCAGCACCGAATTCTCGCCAGCGTTATAAGCCGCCAGCGAAAGTGGGAGATTGCCGTTGAAACGGTCAAGGAGATAGCGCAGATACGTGGTCCCGCCTTCCAGGTTTTCCCTGGCGTCGTAGGGATGCTTAACTCCAAAGCGGCGCGCGGTAGCCGGTATCAATTGCATCAGCCCCATTGCTCCTTTGTTCGAGAGTGCATGGCTATCATAGCCGGACTCCACGCGCACAATGGCATGCACCAAGGCCGGATCGATATGATGGCGCGCCGCCGCTTCGCGAACCATGAAGGGTAAACTGCGGCGGGATGAACCAGGATCAATTTCAGCGAGGGCGGAAGGTGAGTCGGCCGCATTGATGTAAATACGGTGTCCGCTTTCATCCATGATCTGAACAATGTGGTCGGCTGCGACGCCAGGAAACGGAAATAAGGCGCTACCGCAAAAAACGAGTACGGTCAGGCGCAGAAGCCGCGTGGTTTCACGCATGAAGTTTCCCAACTCCCTATTCCGGAGTCACGAAGCCGTCTGCCCCTCCTTTGCATCTCATGCGGCAAACTATTCAGGCTTCGGTTGTTTTCCGAGCGCCTCCACGGCGCCTGGCACCGCCGTGTATCCTTATTCTACAACACCTACATTAAAAATCGGCAAACCTTTATGTCTACATGAGCCCTGCGTCAGGTAAGCAGGGTAATCGGCTGTCATCGGGTTCATTCCCCCACGTCAAAGCAAAGTCCGCGGGATTTACTGATCGGGCTACTTACTTGCAGGGGTCAGATAGACGGGTTCCGCGGTGAGCGTGATACGCAACCCTTTTTTGCCTGACTTCAGGCTCTTCTGACTTTGACCAAGCTCGGCCGTCACATGGTAGCGGGCGCGGGGTAAGGGGATAAAGGTTCGGTGTGGCGTTTCTGAAGTTGTCCAGGCCACATAGCGTTCGCCACTGCCACTGCTGAATGCCAGCACTTGGTCGCCGTTCGTTCCCGCTGCCGGTAACACTCTGGCAAAACGGCAGCCGGCAAGTTCGGTCGTCAGGGTTTTCATGGCCCAGTATGCAGGCTTTGGCTGGAAGGGAGGGTTTTGACCTGCGTTAATCTGGTTACGCACCAGGCCGAAATTCATTTCTATATCCTGAGAGGAAGGACCATCGTTGCGCCAATCGTACCAAATTGAGATTGCGACGCCATTCGAGATATTGGTCAGCATTTCCCGGGCCAGAAACATGGCTTGCTTGCGCTCATCCATTTGATTCCACTTCATCGCCGCCGAGTAGCCCCACTCTCCTGAAATGATGGCAACGTTCTTTCCCGGCGGAGCATAGCGGCGAATCAGGTCTTTGAGCTTGGAGTAGTCGCTGGCGACGCTCTCCGGAATCCTCATGCGATAGGGATGGACTGAGATCGCTTGCCAATAGTTCAGCAACCCGGCGCGCAAGCAGGGTTCAATAAATTCGAGACTGACCAGCGAACTTGCCGGGCCGATCAGGATCTCCGAGGGTTCGGATTCAACCACGGATTCCGCAGTGGCGAGCGACAGCCGGATGTATTGGTTGGCGTCCGGCTGAGGAGGCCAAAAGCGGTAGTAATTCGGCTCATTCCACATTTCCCAGGCAATGCCACGGCCACGGAAGTGGCGCACACCGGCAGCGGCCCAGCGCGCAAAGGCATCAATTGCCTCATTGCTTCTGGGTGGGCCGCCTCCGTCGTAAAGCCTGTTGCCGTAGTCCAGAATCAGAATGGCGCGCAGATGATGACGGTCCAGCGCTGCAAGCAGGCGGTCATAGACGCTGAAATCGTACATTCCTTTTTCTTTTTCGGTGGCAGCCCATGAAAAGTCCATTCGCACCCACCGTACGCCGGTTGCCGCCAGCATGGATAGTTCGCCTGGTTGGGGATCGGTAAAGTGAATGTTAACTCCGAGAGCCTCGGGGACGGTGGGATCAGACGGGATTTGCGCCGGCATGTTGGGGCACGCCAGCAGGATGGCCAACAGGGAAAATTGAATCGGCCCGGAAAGGCGAAGGAGCATAGGGGATGATGGATTGTGGTTCATGCGGCAAAGCCATGGTGGTGCAAGCTTCTGCCTTCCTCGCAGCGTCAGGAGAGCATGCGCTCTACCACGCCCGGAATGGCGGCCAGAGCTTCGTCAAGCCGGGCAGGGTTCTTGCCTCCGGCTTCGGCCAGATCCTTTCGCCCGCCGCCGCTGCCTTCAACCATGGCCGCGGCTTCGCGAACAATTTTCCCGGCATCCAGGCGTGTGGTCAGGTCCTGGGTAACGGCGGCAATCAACGCCACCCGGCCGTCTACAGCGCTGCCCAGCACAATCACGCCTGACCGCAGCCGGCCACGCAGGGTATCCACCAACTGGCGCATCGCATTGCGGTCCGCAATGCCAACCCGCGCCGCAAGCACGCGCACCCCATTCACCTCTTTGGCGCGCTCCACCAAATCTCCCGCTGAGGCGGCTGCGCTCTTCATCTGTTGCGCATCAAGCTGCTTGCGAAGCTTCTTCTCGGATTCCGCCAACTTCTCGGCCGCCTGCAACAACTCGCCAGGCTTGGCGCGGAAGACCTCGCCAAGGCTGCTAAGCGTGGATTGAGCCTCTCGCAGTTGCTGCAACACGCCCTCGCCGGTGTACGCCTCAATGCGACGCGTTCCAGCCGCCACGCTGCTTTCCGAGGCCAGCCGGAACAGGCCAATGTCGCCGGTACGCCGCACGTGCGTGCCGCCGCACAGCTCCTTGGAAAATGCGCCGTCTTCCACCGAGACCACGCGCACCTTGTCTCCGTACTTTTCGCCAAACAGCGCCATGGCGCCAGAGTCTACCGCGCTTTCCAGGTCCGTCACCTCTGTGCGCACCTCTTCGTTCGCAAGCACGTGTCGGTTCACCAGGTCTTCAATGTCCAACCGGTCCTGCTCATCCAGCGAGGCGTAGTGGGTAAAATCAAAGCGCAGATAATCCGGCGCCACCAGCGAGCCAGCCTGCTTCACGTGTGTCCCGAGCGTTTGGCGGAGGGCGGCGTGCAGCAGGTGTGTGGCCGTGTGGTTGCGCCGGATGGCGTTGCGGCGCTCAACATCGACCTGGGTTCTTATTACGTCGCCCACGGCAAGCGGCTCAAGAGTGAGAACTTTGTGCACAATCAATCCCGTCACCGGGCGCTGTGTATCCAGTACCTGCGCCAGTTCCTGGCCGTTGCCGCTGGCAAACAACCGGCCTGTATCGCCCACCTGCCCGCCCGATTCCGCATAAAAAGGCGTGTGGTCCAGAATGATCTCCACCTTCTGCCGCGGGCCAACTTCCTGCACACTCTTGCCATCCTGAACCAGCGCCAGAATTTGGGAGCTGTCAGTTGAGGTTTGCGTGTAGCCTTCGAACACAGTGGGCTGGCGCTCCGCCAAAGCCTGATAAACGGGCAGCACCACCTTCTTCTCCGCGCCTTTCCAGCTTGCCCGCGCCCGCTCGCGCTGCTTCTGCATTTCAGCTTCGTAATCCTCGCGGCCCAAGCTCCAAGTCGGCCCTAGAGCCGCCGTCTGTGTTCCCGTCGGTAACCTGAATATGTCCGCCCTCACTCCTGAGTTACTCACGACGTCTTCCACAAAGTCGAGAGGCAGGCCAAACGTATCATGCAATTTAAAAAGCTCGTCACCCGGAAGCACGAGCGGCGCGTAAGCATGCTTCAAGACACGCTCGCTCTTTCTAACCTGTGGTAGGTCGGATATGGCCAGCTGTTGACGGGTCCGCGAGGCTGACTCAAGTACGCCAAACGGGATTTCGTAGGTTTCCAGGGGCTGGTCGCCCATCGGTCCCCGCCACATAAATAGCACGGGGGACTGGCGCAGACGCTCGAGCCCCTGCTTCGTCGTTCGATCGTACCTTTCTTCCTCCAACCGGATCACTCTGGCCACATGGGGGGACTCTTCTCTCAATTGTGGGTATGCTCTGCCCATCATGTCCGCGACTGTGCCGGCGAGCTTGTATAGGAATGGCTCGCCCAGTCCTAATCTTTGACCGTGGTAAAGCGCCCGCCGCATAATTCGGCGCAGCACGTAGCCTCGGCCTTCGTTCGATGGCAAAACGCCGTCAGTAATCAGAAAGGTTGCGGCGCGGGCGTGGTCGGCGATGATGCGCAGCGAGACGTCGGTTTGCGGATTAGCCCCGTACTGCGTGCTGGCCAGATCTGCCGCCTCTTCAATCAGCGGTTTGAACAAGTCCGTATCAAAATTGGAATGTTTGCCCTGCAGCACTGCCGCCAGCCGCTCCAGACCGGCGCCCGTATCGATGGAAGGGCGGGGAAGCGGCGTCATCACGCCCCGCTCGTCGCGGTTGAACTGCATAAACACCAGGTTCCACAACTCTACGTAGCGCCCGCAATCGCAGGGGAACCGGCAATCAGCGTGGCCCTGTTCGCTCGCCTCCGGGCCCATGTCGTAGTGAATTTCCGAGCACGGCCCGCACGGACCGGTGTCTCCCATGGCCCAGAAGTTGTCCTTCTCATCCATGCGGAAGATGCGGTCGCGCGGCACGCCGACCTTTTCCGCCCAGATATTCTCCGCATCGTCGTCCTCGCGAAAAACGGTTACGTAAAGCCTTTCGCGCGGGATCTTGTAACCTTCCGTCACCAGTTCCCACGCCCAGGGAATCGCCTGCTCCTTAAAGTAATCGCCAAAGGAAAAGTTCCCCAGCATTTCGAAGAAAGTATGATGGCGCGCGGTGCGGCCCACCTGTTCCAGGTCATTATGTTTGCCGCCGGCCCGAACGCATTTTTGGGAGGTGGTGGCGCGCGCGTAATCGCGCTTCTCATTGCCCAGAAACACGTCTTTAAACTGGTTCATGCCCGCGTTGGAAAAGAGCAAAGTGGGGTCATGAGCGGGCACCAGGGAGGACGAATGAAGAATGCGGTGTCCTCGCGCGGCAAAGAATTGCAGGAACGTTTCGCGGATTTGATCGGAGGTCATCATGGAGTGACCGGCAAAGCCTATTCCTCTTCCATCGGCTCAATTTCTTCAGCAGCGGCGCGCAGTTCGGGCCGCTTGCGTATCATTTCCATAATAGCATCGGAGCGGAAGCCCATGCGCATCAGGCTTTGCGCCAGCGCGGCGATGCGGCGCGGCTCAAGCGGCAGGCGCAGCGAGCGCAGCTTCTTTTCCAGCGCGCGTTCCAGCAGTTCTCTTTCCGGCGTTTCCTTATAGGCGTGTTCAACCGCCGCATCAATCGCCCCGTCGGCCACGTTTTTTGTTTTAAGCTCGCGCCGCACCCGATAGGGCCCCCAATTTCTGTTGCGCGCCAGCGACGACGCCACCTGATCGGCAAACTTGCGGTCATCCAGGTATCCCATTTGCCGCAGGCGCGCGATGGTGGCGGCCACGTCGGCCCCCGGCCCGCATTTGCGCTTAAGGGTTCGCCGCATCTCGGCCACGGAGTAAGGGCGGGCGGCCAGCAGGCGCAGCGCCGTGGCCAGCGGAGTCACTGGAGTTTTGTCGGTGTTCTTACGACCTGGCAAAGCGTTCGACCTTGGAGGCGCGTTCCATTGCGGCCCGGGCCATATCGGCCGTGGAACTGATGCCCGAAACGCGCAGCCGCAGCTCATCGGGGTTTGAGGCCCGCAGGCACGCCTCATCGAATGTGATCAGTCCCCGAGTATAAAGGTCGTGCAGCGATTGGTCAAAGGTCTGCATGCCATATTGTGAAGTTCCGGCGGCAATCGCCTCATGAATCCCCCGGGTCTTGTCGGGATTCACGATGCAATCGCGGATGTATTCGGTGGAGATCAGAACCTCGCAGGCGGGCACGCGCCCGGCGCCGTCAGCGCGGTTAACCAGGCGCTGCGAAACAATGCCCTTCAGCGTGCTGGCCAGTTGCAGGCGGATCTGCTTCTGGTCGCGCGGCGGAAAGGCTGAGATGATGCGCTGGATGGTCTCCGCCGCGTCCAGGGTGTGCAGGGTGGAATAGACCATATGGCCGGTTTCCGCGGCCTGCATGGCCGTACTCATGGTTTCCGTGTCGCGCATTTCGCCCACCAGAATCACGTCGGGGTCCTGCCGCAGCGCGGAGCGCAGCGCGCTGCCAAAGCTGGCGGTATCCACTTCCACCTCGCGCTGGTTGATAAAGCACTTGTCGTCGCGATGCAGAAATTCAATCGGGTCTTCAATCGTGATGATGTGGTCGCTGCGTTTGTGATTGATGTAGTTGATGATGGAAGCCAGCGTCGTGGTTTTTCCGCTGCCCGTTGTTCCCGTAACCAGCACCATGCCGCGCCGCTCATCACCTAGCTTATAGGTTACCTTGGGCAGGTTCAATTCCTCCATGTCGCGGATCAAGGTGGGAATAATACGAAGCGCCATGCCAATCTGGCCGCGCTGCTGGAATACGTTCACGCGAAAGCGGCCCAGGCCGCGCACGCCGTAACCCAGGTCGATATCGAGCGTGCGCTTGTACTTCTCCTTCTGCCAGTCGGTCATGATGGCGTAGGCCATCTTGCCCACGTCATCTCCCGTCATGCGCGGAAGGCCATCCAGCGGCCTCAAATCACCGTTCACGCGCACGTGCGGAACGTTCCCGGCCTTTAGATGCACGTCTGAAGCGGTCAGTTCACACGCACGCGAAAGCAGGTCATCCAGATTCATTGCCCACCTGTCCCAAAGGCAGGCCGGCGCACCGGACATAAGCTTCCGGGACCGGCCGTTGAGCTTCCAAAGAGTTATCGGCAGAACAGCGGAGGGTTAAGAGGCGCCGCATGGGCTGGATGGCCGGGCTATCGGATGGCCGCCACCGGCTGCAGGCAGTTCGTCAGCCAGCCGTAGCGATCATCCGCCTGCCCCTGAACTATGGAGAGAAAGCGCGCCTGCACTCTGGCCGTAACCGGCCCGGGCTTGCCGCCGCCCACTGTAATGCGATCCACGCTGCGAATGGGCGTGATTTCCGCGGCCGTGCCGCTAAAGAAGATTTCGTCGGCAATGTACAGCATTTCGCGGGCAATGTTCTGCTCCGTAACTTCGTAGCCCAGTTCGCCGAGCAGCGTTATCACGGAGTCGCGCGTAATGCCGGGCAGCACGGAGGCGGAAAGCGGCGGCGTAAACACCCTGCCGTCGCGCACAACGAAAATATTTTCGCCGCTGCCTTCGCTCACGTTGCCTTGCACGTCCAGGGCGATGCCTTCCGCGTAGCCGTTTACCGTGGCTTCCATGCGGATCAACTGCGAGTTCATGTAATTGCCCGCGGCCTTGGCCATGGCGGGCAGGGTGTTGGGCGCCATGCGGTTCCATGAGGAAACGCAAACGTCAATTCCCTGGCTCAGCGCGCTTTCGCCCAGATATTTGCCCCAGCGCCAGGCGATCAGGTAAATCTCTATGGGATTCTTCAGCGGGTTTACGCCCAGATCGCCCAGCCCTCTAAAAACCAGCGGGCGGATGTAGGCGTGCGCCGCCTCGTTCACGCGCATCAGTTCCACCATCGCCTGTTCCAGTTGCGCCGGCGTGTACTCCATCTCCATGCGATAAATTTTGGCGGAGTTGAACAGCCGCGCCGTGTGTTCCTTCAGGCGGAAGATGGCCGGACCTTTGGGCGTCTCGTAGCAGCGAATGCCCTCAAACATTGATGAAGCGTAGCTCACCACGTGCGAGGCCACGTGAATCGTCGCCTTTTCCCAGGGAATAAACGCGCCGTTGTGCCATACTTTGGGGTAATAATCGAGTGCCATTCGCTTTCTCCGCTCTGGTTGGGATTTGCCTCCGCAAAGGTGCTGCCCGCGCCCCGCGGCGCGCGGCAAGTTCAGTATATCACGCAGCCTGCAAGCCCTTTTCCAGTGTGCAGCGCCTCGAGACGTTCCGTGTCAGGGCCCGGCTTCTGTAGCGGCGCTCCGTGAGCGCCAGAGTTCAATTCGAGCAATGGCCGCCGGTGAAACGCCGGCACACCAGCCGGACGCCAATTCGGCAGCGCCTCCCGACGCTTTGTATCAGGGCCCGGCTTCAGCCGGGCCGCAAAAGCATGCACACGGAAAGCGGGCCTTAGCCCCTGCTGCTTTGGCCGGACTGTCGCAGATACACGCTTGTTCCGCCGGGGGCCGAAGCCCGGTTCTTCGCCCGCCAAACTCCGGCACGGCATAAGCCGCTCCCCTGCTCCGAAAGTAGAATCGCGTCGCGGAACCCATTCACCGTCACCCCCTCGAAGGCAGTGGTCCAGGACTGGATTCCCGCCCCACGCCTTCGCGGGGGCAGGCACTGCGCGGGAATGACGCCACTACTTTCACACTTTATGGGCGTCGCAAAGCGCATGAGCAACTGATACAAACCTCCCGAAAAAGCCGAATATTAATTGGGTTCGATTGGGTTCGTTTTTCTTGATCTCTTGTGTTATCAATAACCTTGGGTTCGTTTTGGTGTAAAAAAATCCTTGCGGCGCGCGCCACTGGCGGGTCATGCTTTTCTGAGGCCTGCGTGTCCGATTCGGGCGGTAGAGTTGATGTGGGGGCGGGCATCCGTGACCTCTGCGGGCAAAGGGCTGAATGGGAACGATACACGATAAAGTATTGACTAATACTATAACATCGTCAAGTAAAAACCACGGCAGGGTCGGCGGTTTGAGGGGGCGGGCGCGATTCAATTGGATACCATACGTTTTACAGGATGCATTTACTTGTGCCACGGTCTGGCCTTGCAAATGCCCGGTTGCCATCAGCGCGGTTCCGAACCCCACACTTCGCCAGCGGGCAAAGGTCCACGGCAAACGCCTGCGCCAACGCTGAATGAAACCAAACCTTCGCTATCGCGCGGCGCATCGAAGTAACATAACGTTCAAGTTATAAAAGCCTGGCATGGGCGGCGGGTGTGCAGGCTGCCGCAGCGCCGTATTCGAACCAGGCGTATCCGGCCCGACAGGGAGATGAACCATGCGATACAGATTACTGGGCAACAGCGGCCTTCGAGTATCCGAACTTTGCCTGGGAGCCATGACCTTTGGCGAGGACTGGGGGTGGGGCGCGACCAGGGATGAGAGCAGGCTTATTTTTGACGCTTTTCTGGAGGCCGACGGCAACTTTATTGACACGGCCAATGTTTACACCAACGGCAGCAGCGAATCGCTGCTGGGTGAATTCATGGCCGGCCAGCGGGAGCGGATTGTGCTGGCCACCAAGTACACCAACAGCATGCCGTCAAATGATCCCAACCGGGCAGGCAACCATCGCAAGAGCATGGTGCAAGCGGTTGAGGGCAGCCTGAAGCGCCTGAAGACCGATTACATCGATTTGTACTGGCTGCATGTTTGGGACTTTCTGACTCCGGTCGAAGAAGTGATGCGCGCCTTCGACGATCTGGTGAGCGCCGGGAAGATTCTGTATGCCGGCATTTCGAATGCACCGGCCTGGATTGTGGCGCAGGCAAACACACTGGCCGCGCTGCGCGGCTGGACGCCTTTTGCCGGTCTGCAGATAGAATACAGTCTTCTGGAGCGAACGCCGGAGCGAGACCTGCTGCCCATGGCCCAGGCGCTGGGCATTGGCGTTACGGCCTGGTCGCCGCTGGCCAACGGCCTGCTCACGGGAAAGTACAGCCGCAGCCTGGGGCCGAACCCAAACGCCGGGCCCAGGCGGCTGGATAACCCCATGTCGGCCGAATTTGCCCGCAAAGGTGAGCGAAGCGAGGCTATTGTGGACGCCGTGGTGGCCATTGCCGGCCAGGTTGGCCGCTCAACGGCGCAGGTGGCCCTGAACTGGCTTGTTCGCCACCCGGCGGGCATTATTCCTATCATCGGCTCTCGCCACCTTGCGCAGTTTAAGGACAATCTGGCCTGCCTGGAATTCACTCTAAGCGCCGAACAGCGGCAACGCCTGGACGAGGTAAGCCGGATTGAATTGGGCTTTCCTCACGACTTCTATTCCAAAAACCTTGTGAAGCAGATGGTTTATGGCGGCATGGGCGACCTGATCGAAGGCCGGGCCCGCGCGGCGAGCGCCGGCAACTAATCTCAATAACGCGCAACTCTTGAGCACGAGAGTTGCTAAGAAAAAATTCAAAGAGCAAGGAGAAGACATCCATGATCGCGATTATGGGAGCTACCGGGAACACGGGCAAAGTAGTTGCGGAAAAACTGCTGGCCGCCGGCCGGCAAGTAAGGGTGATTGGCCGCGATGCAAGCCGCCTGGAGCCCTTGGTGAAGAGCGGCGCGCAAGCCGTAGTGGGCGATGTGACAGACGCCGCCGCGCTGGCCAGGGCGTTTACCGGCGCCAAGGCGGTTTACGTCATGATTCCACCCAATCTTGCCGTGGCCGATGTGCGCGCTTTTCAAGAGCAGGTTAGCAACGCGGCCGCGGCGGCGATCGAAGAGGCCAGGGTGGAATACGCGGTGCTGCTGAGCAGTATCGGGGCCGACAAAGCAGAAAGAACCGGCCCCGTGATCGGTCTGCACCATTTCGAACAGAAGCTCAATTCCATTCGGGGGCTCAAGGCCCTCTACGTTCGCGCCGGCTACTTTATGGAAAATCTGCTGGCGCAGGTTGGGGTGATCAAGGGTTTGGGAATTCTGGGCGGCCCTGTAAGCCCCGCCCTGCCGCTGCCCATGATTGCCACCCGGGATATTGGAGCCTATGCCGCGGATGCTTTGCAGAAGCTGAACTTCAGCGGCAAACAGGCGCGCGAGATTCTGGGCCAGCGCAACGTTACTTACAATGAAGTCGCGGCGATCGTCGGCAACGCCATCGGACGGCCCGGTCTTGCCTACGCGCAACTGCCGCCGGAGCAGCTAAAACCGGCGCTTACCCAGATGGGCATGTCGGCCAATATGGCCGATCTGCTTCTGGAAATGGCGGAGGCGCTTAACACCGGTTACATGACCGCGCTTGAGCCGCGCACCGCCGCCAACACCACGCCCACTTCGGTTGAGCAGTTTGTGGCGGAAGTATTTGTTCCGCTTTACAACGCCAAGGGCGCCGGGGCGTAACGGCAGAAGGTATCCGCCCTGTTTTGCACCCTGGGGGGCTGGCGCCGGCGGCAGCGCGCGCTTAACCTCGGGCAATGCCTGCCTTCCAGAAATTACGCGGTGGCGCTGGCCGGTTGCCTCATCGGAAGGTTGTGGTTATACTACGGGTATGAAAACTGCCGTATCCATTCCCGATGAGGTTTTCGAGGGGGCGGAGCGTTTGGCCCGCCGCACCAGGAAATCGCGCAGCCGGTTGTTCGGCGACGCGCTCCGGGAGTATCTTGCCCGCCACGCGCCGGATGAGGTGACCGACGCCATGAACCGGGCCTGCGCCGAGGCCGGCGAGACACAAGACCCGTTTGTAACCTCTGCCACCCGCCGCATTCTGAGGCGCAGCCGGTGGTAATTGCGCAAGGCGAGATCTGGTGGGCTGATCTCGCCGACCCTGCAGGCTCCGGCCCCGGATTCCGCAGGCCGGTGGTTGTGGTTCAGGGCGACGCATTGAACCGCAGCCGCATTGCCACCGTTGTGTGCGTTCCGTTGACCAGTAACCTGAAATGGGGCCTGGCTCCGGGAAATGTGACGCTGCCCGCGCGCGTTACAGGCCTGAACAGGGATTCCGTAGCCAACGTCTCCCAGATCGTCACAATCGATAAGGACTTGCTCAGCGAATGCACGGGCAGGCTTTCGGCATCCAGACTCGAATTGGTTCTGGCCGGGATTGACGTTGTGCTTGGCCAGTAGCCGCACCCATTCCGCTTTCGGACACCCTCACACCAATCTGCGGAGTTTGAAAAAGCGCAAACCCCGCGCCAGGCGCCGAAGCGGCGATGCGTGCATTCCGGGCAAGAAAAACCGCGGAGTTAAAGAACTACTCTGCGCGCCATCCACCTTGTCCCGGTCCATAGACACGAAAGTGTCGCTTGGGAATCTGCATTATTTCGGCTACACTTTGGGATTGGAATCGTATGAAACAGTGGTTCGCCTCAATCCTTCTGTTTGCGCTTCTGATCGTTCTGCTGCGCCAGCCCTCCGCCCTGCCGGCCCCGGCCGGCGCGGCGCGCGTACGCCTGACGGTTTCCGCCGCCATCAGCCTGAAAGAATCCCTGGAAAGCCTCCGCACGATTTACCAGCAGCAGCACGCCGGCGTGGAGGTGATGCTGAACCTGTGGGCTTCCGGACTGCTGCAGCGGCAGATTGAAGAGGGAGCGCCGGTTGACGTTTTTGTGGCCGCGTCGCGCACGGAGATGGATGAATTGCAGCGGCGCGGATTGCTCCAGTCCGGATCCGAGCGCGACCTGCTTTCGAACCGCCTGGTTCTGATCTGCCCGGCGTCGGATTGCCGCGTGACGGGCTTTGCTTCTCTCACCTCGCCCGCGGTGCGCCGCATTGCCATTGCCAATCCTGAAAGCGTGCCGGCCGGCCGCTACGCCCGCCAGACGCTGCAGCATCTTCACTTGTGGCAGACGATCCAGTCCAAGGTGGTGCTGGCCGGCGACGTTCGCCAGGCGCTGGCTGACGTTGAAACGGGCAACGCCGCTGCCGGGCTGGTTTACTCCACCGAGGCGCAATTGTCACCCCGCGTGCGCAGGGTGGCGGATGCCCCGGCGGATTCGCACCAGCCCATTGTCTATCCGGTTGCCATCATCCGCCGGTCGGCCAACGCCGCGGCGGCCAAAAAGTTCGTCGATTTTATGTTTGGTCCGCAGGCGCGCGCCGCATTTGAGCGCCAGGGTTTTGTAATGGCCAATCCTTAGCGCGCGGGAAAACTCCGGGAATGCCCACCAACCTTTCACCCCTTTGGATTTCGCTGCGCACCGCGAGCGCCGCAACCGCCATTACGTTTGTGGCCGGGCTGGCGGCGGCGTGGTGGCGCGTGCGCGGCTCCGGCGCCCTGCGCAGCGCGCTGGACGCCGTTTGCATGGTGCCGCTGGTGCTGCCGCCCACGGTGGTGGGGTATGTGCTGCTGGTGCTGTTTGGCATGAACAGCCCGCTGGGAAGACTGCTGGAACGGATGAGCGTGCGCATTGTTTTTTCCTGGCCGGCCACGGTGATGGCGGCCACGGTGGTGGCTTTTCCGCTGATGTACCTGGCGGCGCGCGGCGCCCTGGACCAGGTAAACCGCCGCTACCTGCAGGCGGCGCGCACGCTGGGAGCGACGGAATGGCGGGTGTTTTGGCACGTAACCCTGCCGCTGGCCCGGCCGGGAATTCTGGCGGGCACGGTGCTGACCTTTGCGCGCGCCCTGGGTGAGTTTGGCGCCACGCTGATGATTGCGGGCAATCTGCCGGGCCGCACCCAGACCTTGCCCATCGCCATCTTTTTTGCGGCGGAAGCGGGCGAGATGCGGCAGGCGCTGGTTTGGGTGCTGCTGACTTTGGGTGTTTCTTTTACCGCGCTGGCAATCTTCCATCAATGGCCGCAGCAGGCGGCGCGCGGGGTTTATCCACGGGAGTAGAGCGAGCTTGGAACTGCTGGTTGAAGTGGAAAAAGAGATGCGCGGTTTTAAGCTGCAGGTGGCTTTTACCGCCGGGCCCGCGCCGCTGGGTATACTGGGTCCTTCCGGGGCGGGCAAGAGCATGCTGCTGCGCATGATTGCAGGCCTGGAGCGGCCCGGGCGCGGCCGCATTGTGCTCGACGGGCGCACGCTTTTTGATTCCGCCGCCAAAGTTGACGTGCCCAGCCGGGAGCGGCGCATTGGCTTGTTGATGCAGGATTACGCGCTGTTTCCACACCTGACGGTGGAGCAAAACATCGCCTTTGGCCTGCAGCGTTTGGCGCCCGCGGCCAGGCGTGAACGCGTGCGGGCGCTGATGGCAGAGGCGCAACTGGCCGGGCTGGAGCGGCGGCAGGCGCGGCAGCTTTCCGGAGGCCAGCAGCAGCGGGCCGCCCTGATGCGCGCCCTGGCGCCGGAGCCCAGGGCGATTCTGCTGGATGAGCCGCTGACGGCGCTGGACGTGCACCTGCGCAGCCAGATGGAAAAGCTGGTGATCGAGACGCTGACGGACTTTCAGGGCGTGTCGCTCTACGTAACCCACAATCTGGAAGAAGCCTACCGCGTTGCCTCGCAGTTGGCGGTGATGGAACACGGGCGCAAGATCGCGTTTGGCCCCAAGGAAGAGATTTTCCGCAACCCCCGCACCTATAACGTGGCGCTGTTTACGGGCTGCAAGAATTTTTCAGCCGCGCGCTCCGCCGCAGACAATAAGGTTGAAGCCACGGAGTGGGGCGCAACGCTTACAGCCGCCCGGCCGCTGCCCCATCCCGTGTGCTACGCCGCCATTCGCGCTCATCATTTGGCGCTGGTGGAAGACGCCGCGCAGCCCAATACGTTGCCCTGCACCCTTTCGCGCATGACGGAGGGCCCGTTCCGCAATACCCTCTATTTGAAACTGGCCGCTCCTGGCGCCGCTCCGCGCCCCTACCATCTGCAGGCGGAAGTCACCCGTGAAGTGTGGCTGAAATGGAAGGAGATTCCGCAGCCCTGGCCGGTGTGCCTGCATCCTGAGCGCCTGATGCTGCTTGAGGGCTGATCCCTGGCGATGATTGAGTGCACGAAATGGTGCATGAGCACACGCCCTGGTAAGTTGGGTTCCCAAAAGTGGAAGAAGAGGTGCACTCCTTATGGCGAAAGCCGCCCCCCACAGCGGCAGCAACAGTTTGCCAAGCCTGCGCGGAAGGTGCGCTGGCGCTGTGCGGATGGCGGCCTGCTGTTACACCGTACCGGCGCTCAGGCGCTCTTCCAGCCAGGCCTTCACCCCGGGCCACTCGGAATCGATGATGCTGTAGTAGACCGTGTGGCGTATGCGGCCGCTCTCCGTGATCATGTGGTTCCGAAGCGTGCCTTCTTCCCGGGCGCCCAGGCGCAGGATGGCGGCGCGCGAGCGCTGATTTAAAGCGTCGGTTTTCAGCTCTGCGCGGATGCACTTCCACACTTCAAAGGCGTGGCGCAGCATCAGGTATTTCGCTTCGGTGTTAAAGGCGGTTCGCTGCCAGGCGCTGCCCAGCCACGTTGCCCCGATTTCCGCGCGGCGGTTGGCCGGGTCGAGATTGAGGAAGCGGGTAGAGCCAACCACCTGCCCCGTGGTTCGGTCGAGTGTGGCAAAAGGCAGCGCCCGGCCCGCTTTTTGGTCGTTCAGCGCGGCTTTAATGTAGGCTTGCATGGCTTCAGGCGTTGTTACCCGCCCCTGTGACCATTTCCACAGATCTTCCTCCCGCCCCACGGCACTCAAGCCCGGAAGGTGTTCCAAAGACAAAGGTTCCAGCCGCACCACGCGGCCCTGAAGCGTTACTGGTTGCGCATCCATTCTTCCTCCTGTGCCGGCAGGCAGCGGCATTTGGATAGCTTTGAAAAATATTTCATCTCATTTGTCTCACTTGTCTCCATTGTCTCATTTTGGCGCGGTAATCTGGAATTTAGTGGTTGCATAAAAGCTGCGAATCGGGCTCGAAGCAGATTTGCGGAATTCCAGGCAACCCAGACAAGCGCCATCGGGATAAAGGTTGCCAGACCAAAAGATTTTTATGCCAGCAACCATAATTTTTTCATTGCATCGAACCTAGTGTGTAGTGGATAGTATATCCACTACGTGAAATATTTGCCCGGAACGGGTGGCCGGGCAGAACGGGTAGTGATCTCAACGGGCGGTATGAGGACGCGGCAAAAAGCTATGGCATTCATCCGGAAACGCGGCAACGCCTATTACCTGGTCCATTGCATACGGAAGAAGGGACGTGTACAGCAAGTGCATCTTGCGTGTCTGGGATCACGGCCACATATCAGCGACGATGTTATACGCGGGGTAAGCACCCGGCACCCTTTTGTGCGGATCGATTGGAACGGACTTAGAGAGAAAGCGGCCACGCAGCCCTTGGGCACGGCCGCTGAAAACGCCGAATATTGGCGCGGCCTGCTGGACGAGGTTCACCGGCTGCATCACACCATCGCGGAATTGCCGCTCGCCTATCTGGGCGTTACCGGTGATCGCGAACTGCACAACCAGATGATTACGGAACTGAAATTGCTGAGGAACACAGTGGATGTGAAACTGCAATCGAGCCGCAAGGGAAAAATTCTGCCGCTGAGGCAGTATTAGGGGGAGAAGTAAAACCATGAGCGATACTCACACGATGCTCGATCCCAGCCTGCGCAGCGCTGAAGTGCGGGAATTTGAAGCCGCCCTGCACAAGCGCGTAGTAGGGCAGGACCGCGCCGTTCGCCAGCTATCGCGAGTTTACCAGGTGAATCTGGCAGGCCTGGTGGCGCCCGGCCGGCCGATTGTCAATCTGCTTTTGCTGGGGCCTACCGGCTCCGGCAAGACGCGATTGGTGGAAGCGACGGCGGAGGTGCTGTACGGCACTCCGAACGCCGTGCTGAAGATCGATTGCGCCGAGTTCCAGCACAGCCACGAAATTGCCAAGCTGATCGGCTCGCCCCCCGGATACCTGGGCCACCGCGAAACGTCTCCGCTGATTACCCAGGAAGCGCTGGAGCAGTACTACAACGAAAAGCACAAGGTTTCATTGGTGCTTTTTGACGAAATCGAAAAGTCCAGTGACGCCCTGTGGCAGTTGCTGCTGGGCATTCTGGATAAGGCCACCCTGACGCTGGGCGATAATCGCAAAGTGGATTTTTCCCGGGCCATGATCTTTCTTACCTCGAACCTGGGCTCGCAGGAAATGGCCAGCCTGATGACACGCGGCATGGGCTTTACCTCACCGGCGCTCGACGACCATGAGGATCTGGACCAGAAGATCTACCGCACCGCCAGCGAAGCGGCGCGCCGCAAGTTTTCTCCGGAATTCATGAACCGCATTGACCGCGTGATCGTGTTCCGCGCCCTGCAGCGGTCGCACTTGGAGCAGATTCTGGATATTGAACTGGCGCGCGTGCAGGAGCGGATTGTTGCCGCCAGCAGCGAGCGGCAGTTTGTTTTCAAATGCACGCCGGAGGCCCGCGACTTTCTGATCAACGAAGGGACAGACTCCAAGTCTGGCGCCCGCCATTTAAAGCGCGCCATTGAACGCCACCTGGTGTTTCCGCTTTCGAACCTGCTGGCCACCGGCCAGATCGGTTTGGGTGATTTCATTACCGTCGATTGCTCCGCGCGCGGCGCCAGCCTGACCTTCCTGAAGCTGCAGGAGGGCGCGCTGGTGAGCGGCGTGACGGAAGATGACCCGGCCGACGTGGCGGTAGTAACCGCCTCCGCCGCCCCGGCTGCCACCACCGCATTGGCGTGCACCGCTACTACTACAGTCAAGTAGAAACCACCAACAGTTGCAATTAACGGGGCTTGGACCGGCAAGGTTAAGGCCCCTTTTTTTCGATTGACACCCGCAGAGGCAGGCAGTAAATTAGCCCAGAAAATCTGACAGAGATGTTGTAAAGGCTATTAATATGGCCTAAGTTCAGCTATGCGAGGGGGAACTATGAAGACCTTAGCTCTATCGCTGCTTCTGTGTGGGTTGCTTGCCGGCACAAACTCCGCGTTTGCCGGCAGCACTTCGGGCTACGATGCCACCTCGGGCAGCGACCCCAGAGTAATTATAGGCGGCGGACACGGAAGCATCCCAATTACAGGAATGACGTTCACTTTTCAGGTGAACGCGCAGGGACAAGGCCAGACTGCCACTCTGCTGAACGCCAGCGGGCAAAACTGGAACACGTTGACGTTTGTAACCGATTTTCCGGGAGGGCCGCTTTCGAATTACGTATGCGGAGCGGCGGGCTTTTTTGAGAATTGCACGTTCACGGTCAGTTCCAACCAGCAGGATATCACCATCTTTTTCTCCGGCGTGAACGGAACCACCTATCCTGGAATTCGCAACGGCGTCGACTTCAACGTCAATTTGAATTCGGGGGTTGGCGATGGCTGGGTGCCCAACGCCATTTTCTATGCCACTGCCAACTCACCGGAGCCGGCCACCTTTACCTTGCTGATTTCCGGGCTGGGCGCTTTGTTACTTCGCCGCCGAAGCACGCGCAGTTAATGCAGTTTCCCGCAACCCGGCTTATCTCACCCTTGGGGGTAAGGTCATACCCTAGTTCTGCCGCGGGCGGTTTCCGCCTGCCGTTCCTCACTTCTTGCTAGCATACAATGCAACCAGTTGCTTAAATTCGGGCAGCGATTGCAAGGGCTTCAGTTCAGGATCGTCTTCAGCCGCCTTGGCCGGGTAGCCGCGCTGGAAGGCCTCGCGCAGGCTTTTGAGCGCATCCTGATTCTTGCCTGCCATCGCCTCGATCATGGCTTGGTCGTAGATCATCTGGACGGCGCCGGGGTTCAATGCGCGGGCATGCGCAATATATTGGGCTCCCTGCTCATATTGTCCCTTCTTGGCATAATAAAGCGCCAGATTGTCCATGGTGTTGGCGTCGCGTGGGTTCACTGCCAGTTGTTTAATGGCAAGCGCGATGGCCTTGCCATAGGCCTCGTCGGCTTTGGGTACGTTCCCCGCCCAGCGGTAGGCATCCGCAAGGTTGCCGGCCAGTTGGGCGTCGCCGGGGCTCAGCTCCAAAGCTTTCTGATACATGGCGATCGATTGCGGGTATTGCTTTAAATAAAAGTAAGCCGTACCCAGGTTGGAATAAGTTCCCGGTTGCGGGTTCAGCGATAGCGCCTTTTGCAAGGGCGCCAGGCAATCCTGGTATTGCCCCGTTTGCAGATAGACCGCGCCGGTGTTTTCAAACCCCTCGGGCTGGTCAGGCGCCATTGACGTGACGCGGTGGTAAGCGTCAAGCGCGCGCTGGTAATCGCCGTAGCGGAAGTAGGCGTTGCCCAGCACATTATAATTGGACCAGTCGAACGGGTTGATTTGAATGGCCTTTTCGTAAGCTTTCAGCGAAAGCTCTTTCTGGCCGCTCAGCAGGTAAGCGGCCCCCAGGTGCCGGTAGCCTTCATCGGAGTTCGGCACCCGCTCCAGGGCGCTCTGCAACACCTGAATGGCCTCGGCGGTGCGCCCGGTATCGTTATAAACATTGCCCAGTGAAATGGAGACATCGGGCAGGTTGTTGACATTCAGCCTTTGTGCCTGCTGCGCCGCGGCCACCGCTTTATCGGACCAGATACGGTCCAGCGTAAGGTTGTACATCTGCACGTCCGCGTCGGCCAGGCCGGCATAGGCGAGCGCAAAAGAGGCATCCTGACTGATGGCCGACTCGTAGTTCACGATGGCCCTTTGCACCGTGCGGGCGTGAGGATAGCCGCGCATCATCTCCCGCCCCTTCAGGTAAAGGTCATAGGCTGCCAGGTTCTCGGTGGGATGTAATGCGGCGCGCGCCTGCTCGGCGTTGTTGGGCTTCACTTCCAGTTGTTGAACCAGCTGGCTGTATATCCTGTCTTCCAGCGTGAACAGGTCCTGCTGTACGCCGCTGAAGTCCTGGGTCCAGATCATCTTGTTCTGTGTGGCATCGTGCAGCCGAACGATGATCACCACGCGGTCGCCAATGCTCTGCACAATGCCCTGCAGCACCAGGTTCACGCCCAGGTCGCTGGCCACTTTGGTTATAGCTCCCAGTTGCGCCGCCTTGGCAGCTTCATCGGGCGAGGCCAGGTGAACGTCTTTCAACTGGAAAAGCTTGCTGGAAAGCGCCTCATTCAAACCCTCGGCCAGGTAGCTGGAATTGGCCGCATTCCCCAAAACGTGAAACGGCATCACCGCCAGGTACTTGCCTCTGGAAAGCGGCGGAATGCCCGATGGCGTGGTGGCCTGCGTGGGCGGCGGAGGCGGGCGATGGAAACTCCGCCAGGCAAACGCCGCCAGCAATAGCAGCAGCACTATGCCCACGGCCATGCCAATCCAGGCGCGGTGAGCCGGAATCTGCAACGTACCCGCCCGGGGGCGGGGCAGGATGGTGGCGTTCTGCGCATCGAGGTCGGCCAGGAATTCGCCCGCCGTTTGATAGCGGCCCGCCGGCGCCTGTTCCAGGCACCGCATCACGATTTTTGCCAGGTAGGCGGGAATTTGCGGATTGATCTCGCGGGGATCGCGCGGTGGTTCCTTAATGCGCTTGTACATCATCTGCAGAACCGACTCGCCGCCGAAAGGGTTGTCGCCGGTCAGCATTTCGTAAAAGATGAGGCCCAGCGCGTAAAGGTCCGCGCGATGATCCGCGGGAACACCCTGCACCTGCTCCGGAGACATGTAGCGCGGCGTGCCCAGCACCTGGCCGGTATGGGTCATGCCCGGATCAGTGGATTCCAGTGACTTGGCCAGCCCGAAGTCGGAGATAAAAGCGTTCCCCGTGCGGTCAATCAGAACGTTTTGCGGCTTCAGGTCGCGATGCACCACGCCCTCGCGGTGCGCGGCTTCCAGCGCCTCGCCCAATTGATGGGCAATCTGCACGGCCTGCTCCACCGGCAGCTTGCCGGAGCGCTTCAGCAGGTGGAAAAGATCCTCGCCCTCCACATAGGCCATGGAGATGAACTTGACGCCATCCACGTCGCCCAGGTCGTGGATGCGCAGGATATGGCGGTGGGAAACGCGACTGGCCAGCAGCAGTTCCTGTTTGAAGCGCTGCATCACGGAAGGATCAGAGGTAAGATCGGCGCGCACCAGTTTGAGGGCTACGGTGCGGTTCAGCTCGCGGTCGGTGGCCTTATAAACGGCGCCCATGCCGCCGCGTCCCAGCAAACCTTCAATGTGATAGCGCGGGCCGAAGTCGCTGCCCGATTCCAGTTGCTGGCCCCCGGGCGCACCGGCGCCGCCCGTCGCGGGTGACAGGGGCGCGGGCTTGGGTTTTGCAGGGTGGGCGGTGAGCGTGGGAGCCGAGCCCAGAGTCGGGGAGTTCAGGATGTCGAGCCCCGAACCGCAGCGGAGACAGAAAGACGCACCCTCCTCGTTCACCGTTTCGCATTGAGGACAAGTTACAGGCATGCCGTCGAGCCAAGGCCGCTCCATCTCCCCCGTAAGGTATTATGCGCTTTGCACCCAGGCGTGACAAGCGATGCCTCCGCTCCATCGCGCCCTCCGCATAAGACTAGATGCATAGGCTAGGGCGGCGGGGCGCTGCACGGTCCGCACTCGTCTGCGGTCTCCCTCGCAGCGCGGCCGGCCGCTTTTGCCGCCTGGAACACCTCAGCGGCCGTACTGATCCAGCCATTTCAATTCCTCGCGCACTTTGATCTTGCCGTGCCAGGGGTTTTTGCCCAGGCCGTGCCCCTCGCCGGGAAAAATCAGCAGCGAGCTCGGGATTTTGCGGACGTGCAGCGCCCTTTCCAGCAGGTAGTCTTCGCCCACGTAGACTCTTATATCCACCGCGCCGCCCACCACGTGCGTGGGGGTGGTCACTTTTTCAAACTGGAAAAGCCCCGCCTCGGCGTCGTAATTCTTGCGCGCCTCCCAGGGCGTGCCGCCCAGAAAATAGGCGTCGTCAAAGCTCATATCGTCATTGCCCCAGTTGGCGGCGTGTTCAATGGCGCCGGCGCCGGTTACGGCCGCCTTAAAGCGGGTGGTCTGGGTAATCAGCCAGTTGGTCATGTAACCGCCGTAGCTGTAGCCGCCCACGGTAAGGTGAGCCGGGTCGGCAATGCCATCCTTCACCAGGGCGTCAACGCCCTCCAGAATGTCTTTGCCCGGCCGCGAAACGATGGTGTGGATAATGCCCAGCGTAAAGGCATCGCCATAGCCGGTTGAGCCGCGATAGTTGGGCTCAAAAACCAGCCAGCCGTCGGTCGCGGCCAGCGCTCCCCACTGGTACCAGTCCGCCTCAAAGTGGTTTCCGTCGGCGGAAGCCGGCCCGCCGTGGATCAGGGTGAACAGGGGCAGGTCCCTGGCGCCGAATTTCCCCGGCGGGTAAATCAGCATGCCTTCAACCCTTGTGCCATCCTCGGCTCGCCAGCGGTAGGGCTTGCTTTGGGGCAGCGCGTATTCAGTCAGGAACCGGTTAAAGCTGGTAATCCGTCTTGCCTGCTTTAAACCGTTTACGCTGTCCGCCAGATAAACTTCCGGCGGTTCGGTTTGCGACGAATAAACAAAGGCCAGCCGGCGGTTGTGCAACGACCCGGAGAATCGCTCATACGTGCCCGGGTTGGCGGCGTGCTCCGTAAAGGGCTGCGAGGGTGACGGCTGGGTGTAGGTTTGCACCTCCGTTCCCATGCGGCCACCCGCCACCAGGTCGCTGCCGCTGAGCGTGTATTGCCGGATGGCGCCGGTAAAGTTCGCGGCCCAGCGCGCCAAGGCGCCGGTTGAAACATCCAGCCAATAGATGCGCGGCTGCACATCCTCATAGGGCCCTTCCACCGAACCCTGCCCGACGGTGAAGAAAACGTGTTTGCTGTCTTTGGCGAAGTTCAGATCATCGGGAATGCCTTCCTTGTGCAGCGCCACGCGCACGCTGTTGTCGCGCAAATCCACCACGTCAATGCCGTAGGGACGCATGCTGTCAATGCGCTTGCTGCGCGAATCCGTGGCAAAGGCCAGGGTGCGGCCGTCGGGTGCGGCCACCATCTGATGCACGCGTTCGGGCGTTGCAGCCACCGGCAAAATGCGGTGCGCAAAGCCGCCCGTTTCCGCCAGCGGCGTTGCGGCCAGTTCAACACGGTTAATCACGTCGCCGCGCTCCGCTTCGCGATACTGAATCACGTCGTGCCATAGCAGTTTGTATTGCTCTTCCTGGAGATCGCTCCACGGTGTGCGGGTGGCGTAATAAATGGACCTGGAATCCGCGCTCCAGGCATAGGCGTGCACTCCCTCCTTGCCCGCGGTCAGTTGAAAGGCTTCGCCGCCGCCTTCGGAGATCACGTACACCTGATCTTTCGTCTCAGGTTTTGCCGCTCCCGCGCCCTGGCTGGCTGCGGCCGGCGCGGCCGGCGCGGGCCGGTCGGAAACGAAAGCAATCCAGCGCCCGTCGGGCGACCACTGCGGGTTAGAATCGTGGCCTGACTGCGTCAGCTGCACGAGAAGGCCGCCGTTGGGGGCGTCGCGGTATAGCCACAGGTCGCTGCGGAAGCGGTTGGCGGCCCAGTCCGCGCGCTCCGTGGCGATCAACACGGCCTTGCCATCGGGAGACAGCCGCACACTATTGATGGAAACCGAGTTAAAGAATTGATCGAGCGTCAGCAAGGGCTTGGGCCCGGCTGCGGTGGTCTGGCCCGGCAGCAGCCCTGCCAAAGCAAGTAAAGTGATGGAGCAACGTAGTGCGCGCATAATCCCCCTGTAATAAAAATCAGTCCTGTATCCCGCCGCCGTTGGGCGCCACGTGAGTGCAATACTGTTCAGTAAGCCAAAGCGTGCCTTGGGCTGCCGCTTTGTACCAGTTACTCATGTCGCTTGGCGACACCCACAAAGTATGACAGTAGCAGCGTCATTCCCGCGCAGGCGGGAATCCAGTCCTGGGCCCCCGCCTTCGCGGGGGTGACGGCGAATGGGTACCGCGACGTGATTCTACTTTCGGAGCAGGGCACGGCTGAAGCCGTGCCCTGATACTTGGATCCGGCGTGTTCGGGGCCATGTA
>VFSW01000590.1_pt1 | contig 53382 bp, 46 predicted proteins | sample 5358111 | NCBI WGS metagenome assembly VFSW01 (sample SAMN11554181, study PRJNA540505) | mine drainage metagenome | isolation source: sediment from site ElyBrook_90M | place: USA: Ely Copper Mine, Vershire, VT | collected 2017
GGTAACGAAAAAGGATACGCCGAAATGAAAACGAAAGCCGCCGTTGCATACGCCGCCGGAAAGCCGCTCGAGATAGTCACCGTCGACCTGGACGGGCCGAAGGCGGGCGAGGTTCTGATCGAGCTCAAGGCGACCGGCATTTGTCACACCGACGAATTCACGCGGTCCGGCGCGGATCCCGAGGGCCTGTTTCCCGTGATCCTCGGCCATGAGGGCGCGGGCGTCGTCGTCGACACAGGTGCCGGCGTCACGTCGGTGCAGAAGGGCGATCACGTCATTCCTCTGTACACGCCGGAATGCCGGCAATGCAAATCTTGCACGTCCCACAAGACCAATCTTTGCACCGCGATCCGCACGACCCAGGGCAAGGGCGTAATGCCCGACGGTACGAGCCGGTTCTCGATCGGCAAGGAAATCGTGCATCACTACATGGGGTGCTCCACGTTCTCCAACTTCACGGTGCTGCCGGAGATCGCGGTCGCGAAAATCCGGCCCGACGCGCCGTTCGACAAGGTGTGCTACATCGGCTGCGGGGTCACGACGGGAATCGGCGCCGTGATCTACACGGCGAAGGTCGAGCCCGGCGCGAACGTCGTCGTTTTCGGTTTGGGCGGCATCGGCCTCAACGTGATTCAAGGGGCGCGCATGGCCGGCGCGAACAAGATCATCGGCGTGGACCTGAATCCGGGCCGCAAGGTGCTCGCCGAGAAATTCGGCATGACGCATTTCGTCAATCCGAAGGAGGTCGGCAAGGATCTCGTCCCACATCTGGTCGCGCTGACCGACGGCGGGGCGGATTACAGCTTTGAATGCGTCGGCAACGTGGACTTGATGCGCCAGGCGCTCGAATGCTGCCACCGCGGTTGGGGAGTCTCGGTCATCATCGGCGTCGCGGGCGCGGGCAAGGAGATCAGCACGCGTCCGTTCCAGCTCGTCACGGGACGCGTGTGGAAAGGCACCGCGTTCGGCGGCGTGCGCGGCCGTACGCAGGTGCCGAGCATCGTCGATTGGTACATGGACAAGAAAATCAACATCGACGATCTGATCACCCATACGATGCCGCTCTCCGACATCAACCGAGCGTTCGATTTGATGCACTCGGGCGAGTCCATCCGCAGCGTCGTGCTCTACTGACGCCCCCGGCGTAGCGACGATGTATTGACCGCCGCACGGTTCCGCGGCACACTGCGCACGCTTTGAGGTGCTCGCTGCGGTGATCGTTCTTGCCGCATCGAGTTAAACGGGAAGCCGGAATGGCCAAAAGCCTAAGCCGACGCTGCCCCCGCAACGGTATTTGAGTCAAGGCGAGTTGAAAGCCACTGTGCGATGTGCATGGGAAGGCGACTCGCCCGGGCGTTGCGCCCACTCATGAGCCCGTAGACCGGCCCCATCGCAGCGGTAGGTGTTGCGGCGGGCAGCATCGGTACGGATCGTCGATCCGTATCGTCTGTGATCCCCCAACCCCTTTTTAAAAATACATCGCGCACGGCGGGTGCGTAGAGGGGATCTGCGTGAAGACTTCATTGCGGCGCTGCGCCGCGCTCCTGATTCTTACCTTTTCGGCTTCGGCCTTCGCGAACGGCGGCGATTCCCTGGACCAAGTCGTGGTCACCGCCACGCGCACGCCCGAGGTCGAGGCTGACGTGCTGGCTTCGGTCACGGTGCTCGATCGGACCCGGATCGAAGCGCGCCAGGCGAGTTCGCTCCCGGAATTGCTGCGCGGGATCGCGGGCGTTGAAATCGCCAACAACGGCGGTTTGGGCAAGGTGAGTTCGATCTTCATGCGCGGCATGGAGTCCGGCCACGTTCTCGTGCTCGTCGACGGCGTGCCATTGAGTTCGGCGACGGTCGGCACCACGGCGATTCAATATCTTCCCGTCGAGGAGATCGATCACATCGAGATCGTGCGCGGGCCGCGGTCGAGCCTTTACGGGTCCGACGCGCTCGCCGGCGTGATCCAAATATTCACGCGGCGAGGTTCAGGCCCGTTCGAGCCCGACGTCAGTCTGTCCGCCGGCAGCCATGGTCTCGCCCAGGTTTCGGCCGGCGGCGGCGGCGCCACGGGCCGGTTGTCCTACAGCGCCTCCGGCAGCTACCAAACGACGAACGGCTACGATTCGTGCGTAGGCGCGCCGTATATCTCAGCGGCCTCTCCGGGCGGCGGCTGTTACACGGTCGTGCCCTACGACGACCGCTATCGCAACGCCTCCTACGCGGCTCGGTTGGCGTACCGCCCGTCGGACGATTCGGAACTGGACGCGCACATTCTTCGTGCGCAGGGCATGTCGGATTTTCACAGCGATTACCAGAACCGCGAGGAATTCGTTCAACAGAGCGCCGGAGTGGACGGCCATTTCTCGCCCGCCGCAGGATTGCGCTTGACGATGCGCTTGGGCCAGGCGCGCGACAACGCGCTCGACGAGGCCGTCGGCCTCGCGCTAAATCCGCAATATCCCGTCGGCCCCAGCACCTACCGGACGACGCGCAATACCGGGACCGCCCAAGCGGATTGGAAGATCGGCGCGCACGACACCTTGACGGCGGGCGGCGACTATCTGCGGGATCAAATCGACAGCGATACGCAATATCCGGTGAGGTCGCGGCGCAATACCGCGCTGTTCGGACAATACGACGGTGAACACGGCGCGGAGCACGTCGTGGTGAGCGCACGCCGCGACCAGAACCAGCAATTCGGCGCAAAGACCACCGGCGGCGCCGCGTGGGGCTACCGCTTTGCGAACGCGGTTCGCTTCAGCGCTTCGTTCGGAACCGCGTTCAAGGCGCCGAGCTTCAACGAACTGTACTACCCGTACTACGGCAACCCCGGATTGAAGCCGGAAAGCTCGCGCACCGCCGAAATCGGACTGGATCACGGCGACGCAGGCGATCGTTGGTCGCTGCACGCGTATGAAACGCAGATCGCCGATCTCATCGCCACGAACGCGAATTTCACGGCCGACAACATCGAGCGCGCACGTATTCGCGGCCTGGAGGCGGAAGTGGCCGGCGGAATGCGGCAGTGGAGCTGGGACGTCACCGCCGACTGGCTCGATCCGCGCAACGAGTCGAACGACCCCAATCGCGGAAAATTGCTGCAGCGGCGTGCGCGCGCGAGCGGCCGCGCACGGCTCGCGCGCCAATTCACGGGACTGCGCGTTGCCGCGCAAGTGAATGTTTCCGGCCCGGCCTGGGACGATTTGCCGAACACCCAAAGGCTCGGCGGCTATGCGACGCTCGACCTGCTCGCGGCGTGGCAGCTGCGCCGGGGCCTGTATCTGGAAGGGAAGCTCGCGAATCTCGCCGGTAAGCGCTACCAGACCGCGCTCTATTACCCGCAGGATGGGCGCAATTACCTGTTGACTCTCAGCTACCGGCCGCGGCCCTCGCATTGATGCGGCCTGCTGCCGAACTCCGGCTCCGGCCAAAGTAAGGCGCCGAGATTATCGCAGGCGTCGATCAGGGCGGCGGCCGCTTCGCGCGTGCCGCCGCCGGAGCGCAGGTCGCGCGTCAACATCCGCGAGAGCGCCGCTCGGCGCGCCCGCGCGGAAGGGTCGCTGTCGAAGAGTGCGGGGAACAGCGCCAGCGCTTCGACGAATTGGTGCATGCCTGCCGCCGAGGCGGCCGCGCCGGGCGGCGCCGTCAGCAGCAGCGTGAGCCAGGTCACGCAGCGCTTCGCGAGTCCTGCGCGCGAAACGCCCAAGCCCGCGCGCCGGCCCGCCTGGGCCTCGGCGAGCGCGTCCGTGAGATCGAGATAGCGCTCGACCGAGGACTCGTCCGCCGCCATCGCGGGGCTTCCATCCTCGAGCACGGCACTCAGCAAGTCGGCGAGCAACTGCGACAGGGACTCGGCCAGCAAGAGCCGCGATTGTTCCGCGTCGGGATGCGCCAATTGACCCCAAGGCAAGGGCTCGCCAAAGCGTGGTGCGTTGGGCGGTCTGGACATGCGCTAAAGTGTAGCCGGTCCGCCGCATCACGCAACCGCCGACGGGACATAAAACGGATGCTTGCCCGGCGACCTGCCCCTTAAGTACGATCCATCGTGGCGAAACAGCGACAAAATGGCCCGGCGCAAGGCCGGGCCGCGGCGAGTGCGCCGCGGCTCAACATCGGCTTGTGCAACGTGAGCCTGCGGCGCGGCGGGCGCTGGGTGCTCAGCGGCCTGTCGCTGCGGCTTGAATGCGGCCGGCGCTATGCCCTTGTCGGCGACAACGGCGCCGGCAAGACGCAGCTTTTGAAGCTCCTGGCGGCGGACGTTTGGCCGACGCCGACCGAACGCGGCGTGCGCGTCTACGATGTCGGCGGCATCGCCGTCGAAATCGCCGAGGCAAAGCGGCGCATCGCGTACATCGGCGCCGAGCGGCAGGACAAGTACGCGCGCTACGGCTGGAACTTGAGCGTACGCGACCTCGTGACCACCGGGTTGCACCATACCGACCTGCTGCTCGGCGAGGCGTCGCCGGACGAGCGCGAACGCGTGCAGCGGACGCTGCGCGCATGCGGTCTTGCGCGTTTGGCCGCCCGTCCGTTCGCATCCCTGTCCTACGGCCAGAAGCGCCTTGCGCTGCTCGCGCGCGCATTGGCGGCGGAGCCGGACTGGTTGTTGCTCGACGAGTTCTATAACGGTTTGGACGCGCGTCTGCGCAAACGGCTCGACCGCATACTCGACGCCGCGCGCCGGCGCGGCCAATCGTGGATCGCCGCCGCCCACCGGGCGCTCGACGTGCCGCGGGGCACGAATCAAATACTGAAGCTCCGCCGCGGCAGGCTGATCGCGGCGGGTGCGTGGAGCGGCGGCGCGCCCGCGGCGCACACCGCGCCTGCAATGCCCGGCGCGCGTGCCGCGCGCGGCGCGGCCCCTGCCGGCGACGCCGCGATCCTGGTGCGGCTGCGCGGCGTCGATCTCTACGTCGATTACCGGCGCGTGCTGCGCGATGTGAATTGGGAGCTGCGGCAAGGCGAACACTGGGCCGTGGTTGGCGCGAACGGCGCGGGGAAATCGAGCTTCCTCAAGCTCCTGTACGGCGATCTGTCGCCGGCGCTCGGCGGACTCATTATGCGCAACGGTCTCGCCCCAGGCGCCGGAATCGACCAGTGGAAGCGCGGCATCGGCTACGTGTCGCCCGAGCTGCAGGCGGACTATGATGCCGACGTCAGCGTGGCGGATTTGGTCGCCAGCGGCAGGTACGCGAGCATCGGCCTGTCGGACCCGCCGACGCGACAGGACCGCAGCGCGGCGCGCCGCTTGCTCGAGCGCTTCGGGCTCTCGTCCGCGGCGCGGCGCCGCCCGCGGGAATTGTCGTATGGCCAGCTGCGCCGAGCGCTGATCGCGCGAGCCCTGGTCGCGAATCCACGGATACTGCTGCTCGACGAGCCGCTCACGGGACTCGATCCCACACAGCGCGCGGCGATCAAGCGCCGCCTCGAACACTTGATGGCCGCGGCGGTCACGCTGGTCGTCGCCGCACATCATCTCGAGGATCTGCCGAGCGGGATCACGCACGTCTTGCGCTTGACGAATCGGCGCGCCGAGGTGCTGGCCGCGCGGTTTCGGAGTTGAGTCGGGCGCGCGCTTGCGCCGCGCGTGCCGTGCGGGCGGCGGCTCACGTACAATCCTTGCGCGGCACGACGGCGCGGGCGGTTCGCGGAGATCCTCGAGTGCAATTCATCGTTCTATCGATTCTGGTCCAGGTCGCGTTGATCGCGCACGTGTTCAAGACCGGGCGCAACGCGCTCTGGGTCGTCGCGATCGCCTTGTTGCCGGTGGCCGGCTCGCTCGCCTATGTCGCGGTGGAAATACTGCCGGAATATTTTCGGGGCGGCGCCGGCAGGCGCGCCAACGCGGGTCTTCGGCGCCTCCTCGATCCCGACCGCGACTTGCGCCGCGCGCGCACCGAAGTCGAGGTTTCCGGCAATGTCGACGCCCGCCGGCGTCTCGCGGAGGAGTTGATCCGGCGCGGCCAATACGAGCGCGCGATCGAGGTGTGCCGCGGCGGGCTCGCGGGAGTATTCGAGCATGATCCGACTCTGCTCCTCGAACTCGCGCGCGCCCTGTTCGCGAAACAGGATTTTTCGGCCGCGCGCGCGAGCCTCGAGGACCTCGCGCGGCATAATCCGGAATTCAAATCGACAGAGGGCAGGCTGCTGTACGCGCGCACGTTGGAGGCGGACGCCGCACTCGACCGGGCCGAGCGCGAATACGCGTCGATCGCGCCGGTATACCCGGGCGCCGAGGCGCGGCTGCGCTACGGACTTCTGTTGAAGCGCGTCGGCAAGCTCGACGAGGCGAACCGGGTGTTCAGGGAGATGGCCGAGAGCGCGCGGCTGGCTCCATCGCATTATCGCCGCGCACAAGCCGAGTGGCTCGAGCGCGCGCGCCGGGAACTGGGCTAGCGCAAGCCGGCTTTGCACGCTAATCTCGGCGTTCCCAGCCGTATCCCAACCGCATAGGAGATAAGCCATGACCGATTTACACCGCGCCGCCCGCTACGCGTGGGTTGCCGCCGCGGCCGTCGTGCTCGCGGCCTGCGCGAACAAGATGGAACCCGCCCGGAACGCGATCGCCCAAATCGACTCGACCGTGACCGCGGCCTCCGCGGATGCCGCGAAATACGTTCCCGATCAATTGAAGGACGTGCAGGGAAAATTGGCCGATCTGAAGACCTCCTTCGACAAAAAAGACTATGTGACCGTGATCACGGGCGCGCCGGCCGTGCTGGCCTCGGCCCAAGGGCTCGCCGCGGCGGCTGCCGCGAAGAAGGACGAAATCACGCAGGCGCTGAACGGCGACTGGTCGAACCTGTCCGGCTCGCTGCCGGCCGGCGTGCAGAAGATTCAAGAGCGCATCACCATGCTCGGCAAGAACCGCCGCATGGCGCGCGGCATCGATCTTGCGGCGGCGAAGGCGGGACTCGCCGACGCGACCTCGCTGTGGTCGAAGGCGCAAGCCGCATTTGCGGCCGGCAATCTCGAGGAAGCGGTCGGCGCGGCCAAGGACGTGAAGTCCAAGGTCGACGGCGTGGCCGAGACGCTCAAGATGAAATTACCCGAGGCCGCCCCCGCCGCGGCCGATTGACGGCGTGATCGGCGCCCTGGCTCATCGGCCCTCGGACCTTCGAGCGCCTATGAAGCCAGGCGCCCCTCGCTGACGATCACCGCGTTGCCGCCGATGCGTACCGCGGCCAGCCCGCCCGCGTCGAGATCCAGCGCGACGCTGACCCGTCCGGGACGGCGCATCTGTACGCCCTGGCGCCCGATGAAGCCGGGCGTCGGCGCGCCGATCAAGCCGGCATCGAACAAGTAGGCGGCGAGCATCGCATGGGCGTTGCCGCTGACCGGGTCCTCCGGTATGCCGAGCGCGGGACAGAACATGCGCGACAGGGTCGACGCGCCGCGCGCGTCGCGCGCGAACGCGAACACGAAAAAGCCCTCCGCGCCCAATTCCTTGCCGAGCGCCAGCAGCGTGTCCGCATGCGGCGTCAAGTCCTCGAGCGCGTGGCGGGCGTCAACCGGTATCAACAGGCGCGCGCCGCCTTTGCGCGCGATGCGCGCCGGCAAGGTTTCGTGCAGTTTCGCCCCCGCCAGGCCGAGCGCCTCGGCGACGCGCAGCGTCGTCTTGAGCGGCAGCGGACGATCGAGTTCCGGCGGCGATTGCCGAAACTCGATGAACGAGAGCGAGTCGGCGGCCGGCGCGCCTGAATCCGCGGCCTGGGTCTCGCGCATCGCGGTCACCCCGAGGATTCCGGTTCCCGAGCGCTGGCGGCAGGCGCCTAGGCCGCGCATCCCGCACGCGAGCAGCACCGCATGCACGGCTATGGTTGCGTGGCCTACGAACGGCGCTTCCTTGCGCGCGTTGAAGAAGCGGACCGCGAAATCATGATCGGCTCCGGTCGGCGGAAGAACGAAAGCGACTTCCGCCTGCGAGAATTCGCGCGCGATGCCCTGCAGCACGTCGTCCTCGAGGCGCTCCGCGTCGAGGACGACGGTCGCCGGGTTTCCGGTGAAGCGGCGGCGCGTGAAAGTGTCGACCTGAAAAATGCGCATATCCTAAGTTTTGCATGCAATCGGTCCAGCCGCTACACTGTCGCTTGCCTTGGGGTGGCGTTTGCAACGCCTGAGACGCAGGACGGCGATTCGTCGACCGATCTTGCGAACCCGTTGAACCTGATCCGGTTAATGCCGGCGTAGGGAGTAGGTATCTAACTTATGCGTGCCGCAGTTGAAATCAGCATGTACCCGCTCGCCGGGGATTACATTCCGCGCATTCTCGCGTTCATCGAGCGCCTGAACCGCCGCGGCGAGTTCACCGTCTCGACCAACGACCTGAGTACGCAGATCTGGGGGGACCTCGGGCGGATCATGAGCGTGCTCGCCGAAGAGATGGCGAGGTCATCACTCGATTCGCCGCAGGTCGTCTATGTCATGAAGGTATTGCCTGGAATCAGCGCGCCCTCCGGCGCCGCCGCGACGTGATCGATGCGCTCGCCGGCGAGATCGCCGGCGGGTGGCGCTCCTCGAGTTGGATCGAGATCGCCGCCGCGCTGCTCGCCGTGCTGTACCTGCTGCTCGCGATCGCACAACGCCGCAGCTGCTGGGTCGCGGCTTTCATCAGCTCCTGTTTATACATCGCGGTGATGTTCCGGGCGCGCCTGTACATGGAGTCGGTGCTCAACGGCTTCTACGCAGCCATCGCGGCATATGGATACTGGCAATGGTCGCGAAAGTCGTCGGAAGCGGGGCGAGGCGTGCACCGCTGGCCGCTCAAGCGGCATGCGCTGGGCCTAGCCGCCGTGTTCGCGCTGTCCGCGTGCAGCTCGTTTTTCTTGCGCCGCTATACGCCGGCCGCGTGGCCGTTCGTCGATTCGACGGTGACCTGGTCGAGCGCGTTCGCGACCTACCTGGTCGCACTCAAAGTCTACGAGAATTGGCATTGGTGGCTCGTCATCGATTCGGTGGCGCTGTTCGTCTATTACCGGCGCGGCCTGTATCCGACGATGCTGCTGTTCGCGCTGTATCTGGTCATGATCGGGTTCGGAATCCGGGAATGGCGGCGCAGTCTGCCCGCCGCGGCGCATGCGGATGCTCGAGCCTGAGAGCCTCGCGCTACGGCGCGTGCCGGGGCGCGGGCGGCCGCGCGTCCGCCGGGTCGGCGCCGGCCTCGGCAGCGAGACTTATCACGTCGAGCGCGACGGTCAGGCGTTTTCCATGCGCATCGCGTCGCGCGAATCCGCCCATTGCGCGTTCGACGCACACTGGGAACGCCGGGTGCGCGAACTCGCGGGCGCCGCCGGCCTCGCCCCCGATGTCCTGTACGCGGATCCGGCGCAGGGCGTCATGATCGCGCGCTGGGTCGAGGGCCGGCCGTGGACGGCGGCTGAAGCGCGCGAGCCGGTCCGCGTCGCGCGGCTCGCGCAATTGCTCCGGCGCATTCACGCGCTGCCGCCGCCGCGGCCCGAGCGCAAAGTCGGTCCGGCCGAATGGATCGCGCGCTATGAGGACTTGCATCGCGGCGCGCGCCGCGTGGCGGCCGACTTCAACGCACTGCGCAGTGCGGCGATGCGCCGGCTCGAGGAGTTCGCGCGCCTGCCCGGCGCCGCGGCGGTCCTCTGCCATAGCGATCTTCATCCGCTGAACGTCGTCGAGACCCCGTCGGCGCTCGTCGTTCTCGACTGGGAATACGCGCACGTCACCGATGCGTTCTGGGATTTGGCGGGATGGACCTGCGTCAACGATTTCGACGCGGATCTCAGCGGCGATCTTCTGCGGGCGTATCTCGGCAGGCCGCCGCTGCCTTCCGAGCGGGCGCGCTTCGGGCTCCTCAAGTGGCTGTACGATTACATCTGCCTGATCTGGAGCGAGGTTTACCTCAGCCGGCATGCGGACGCGGACGGCGCCGCCGAGTTCGCCCGCGCGCACCTCCTGGCGTCGCGCTTGCAAGCGGAATTGGGTGGTTCCTCGGTGCAAGTTCCGGCAGACTAGCGCGGGTTGCGGCGAGCCCGCAAATCGGATCATTGCAACGGAGATTAGAGAATGGCGCGGATAACGGTTGTCGACCGTGACGGCAAGGAACACGTGGTCGAGGCGAAGCCGGGTTTGAAATTGATGGAGATCCTGCGGGAACTCGACTACGGCGTGGCCGCGATTTGCGGCGGGCTTTGTTCCTGCGCGACGTGTCACGTGTTCGTCGACGAGGCCTGGGCCGCGCGTCTGCCGAAGAAGCAGAGCGACGAACAGGATTTGCTCACGGAATTGTCCGACTACCGGCCCGCGACCTCGCGCTTGTCATGCCAGGTGGATTTCACCGAGGCGCTGGACGGCTTGAAAATCGCGATCGCCCCGGATACCTGAGGGGCGCTAGGCGCGGCTCGCTTCCTTTTCGCCCTGTTTGCGCACGGCTTCCTGCGCCGCGGCGATCGCCGCGGGGTCGCCGAGAAAGCGGCGGCCGGCCGATTCCATGCCGCGCGTGAATTCGTACAGCATCGGCACGCCGGTCGGGATGTTGAATTCGACGATGTCCTTCTCCGACATCTTGTCGAGCATCTTCACGAGGGCCCGCAGCGAGTTGCCATGCGCGACGACGAGAACGTTCTTGCCGGTTTCGAGCTCTGGAGCGATGCGCGATTGCCAATCCGGCAGCACGCGCGCCAGCGTGTCCTTCAGCGACTCCGAGGCCGGCAGCGATCCGGGGTCGACGTCCGCGTACCTCGGATCGAAGCGCGGATGCCGTGGATCGTCTTGCGCGAGCGGAGGCGGCGGCACGTCGTAACTCCGCCGCCAGATCTTGACTTGCGCTGCGCCGTGCATGGCGGCGGTTTGCGCCTTGTCGAGTCCCTGCAGCGCTCCGTAGTGGCGCTCGTTCAGGCGCCAACTGCGCTCGACCGGGATCCACATCCGGTCGGTCGTGTCGAGAATTATCCACAGCGTACGGATCGCGCGCTTGAGCACCGAGGTAAAGGCGATGTGCGGTTCGATCTTCTCCGCGAGCAGTTCGCGGCCGGCCTGTGCGGCTTCGTCACGGCCCTTTTCGCTCAAATCGACGTCGACCCACCCGGTGAACAGATTTTCGACGTTCCAGATGCTTTGTCCGTGGCGGACCAGAATCAATTTTCCGGGCACGATGGATTCCTCTCGAGAAAATGAAGTACGCGGCACGCTCCGAGTTCAGTCTTCGGCGAGCCGTCTGACCGATTGCAGCGCGACCGACAGGGTCGCGAAATCGGCCGCGGCGCTGGTGCGCAAATCGACGATCAGGCCCTTCAGGTAATCGATCTCCACGCGGTGGCCGGACATCCAGGCGTCGACGCGCGCCGCGGGGGCGGCCCCGGCGCACGCGAGCGCCGCGGTCGTGATCTTGCTCTGCAGAGCGTATAGATTGTCCCGCAGCGTGCTGCGCGCGACCGCATGCCAGCGTCCGTCGGCGGCGAGGGACTCGATCTGTTCCTTGACCCACGCGATGCCGATGCGTTCGCCGACATCGAAATACGCGCGGGCGGCGAAATCTATCGGTATCCGGCTCTCCACCGATACGTCGACCAGATCGAGGGCGCCGTGCAGCGCCTCGAGCGCGGCGATCCGTGCGGCGAGATCCTCCGGCACGCGGTCGCCGATCAGGCGTGTGCGGGCCGCGTCGTAGCGCGCGCGCTCGCCGGCGCCGAGCACGGCGCCGAGTTCGCTTATCAAGCGCGACGTGCCCGCGGCATAGCGGCGCACCGCGCGCTCGATGTCGAGGTCGCCGCGCTTGTGCGTCAGCAGCCAATAGCTCATGTGCCGCAACAGGCGCGTCGTCTGCTCGATCGCGGCGCATTGCACGGACGCCGCTACCCGGTTGTCGAGGGACTCGATCTGGGTCCAGATCTCGCGCACCCGGAACACCTCGCGCGCGATCGTGTAGGCGCGCGCGATCGCGGCCGGATCGGCGCCGGTATCCTCGAGCGCGCGCACCGGGAAGACCGGGCCCATCCGGTTGATCAGGCTGTTCGTGACCGCGGTGGCGATGATCTCGCGCCGCAGGCGGTGCTTCCGGATTCGGGCCGCAAAGCGCCGGCGCACCGGCGCCGGGAAATAATTCTGCAGCTCGGCCGACAAATAATCGTCCTCCGGCACGTCCGAGTTGATCAGAGCCCTGCTCAGCCATATTTTTCCGTAGCTCAACGCGATCGCGAGCTCGGGGCGTGCCAGGCCTTCGCCGGCCTTGCGTCGTTCGGCGATCTCCTCATCGCTCGGCAGGAATTCGAGCGTGCGGTTCAGGTCGCCGGAGCGCTGCAGTTCGCGCAGCAGGTACGCGCTCTCGCTGAGGCGGATCTTCGACTGCCATTCGAGCACGCTGATCGCCTGGCTCTGCAGGTAATTGTTGCGCAGAACGAGCCCGGCGACGTCGTCCGTCATCCGCACGAGCAGGTGGTTGCGCGCGGCGCGCGTGATCTCGCGGGCGCGCACGGCGCCGTTCAGGACGATCTTCAGGTTCACCTCGACGTCCGAGCAGTTGACCCCGGCGGAGTTGTCGATGAAGTCCGTATTCAGGCGACCGCCGCGGCGCGCGTATTCCACACGTCCGAGCTGCGAGAATCCGAGATTTCCGCCTTCGCCGGCGACCTTGCAGCGCAGCTCGCAGGCATCGACGCGCACCGCGTCGTTGGCGCGGTCGCCGACGGCGACGTGGCTCTCGGCGCTCGCCTTGACGTACGTGCCTATGCCGCCGTTCCAAAGAAGATCGACGTCCAATTTGAGGACCGCCTTGATCGTCTCGTTCGGTGTCGCCTGCGCGGGCAGCCCGAGCAGCGCTTGCGCTTCGCGCGACAGGCTCAAGCTCTTCGCCGCGCGCGCATGGACTGCGCCGCCTTTGGAGAGAAGCTCGCGCGAATAATCCTCCCAGCTCGAGCGCGGCAATTTGAACAGGCGGGTGCGTTCGCGCAGGGAACTCGCCGCATCCGGGCTTGGATCGATGAAGATGTGCTGGTGGTTGAACGCCGCGACGAGCCGGATGTGCGGGGATTGCAGCATGCCGTTGCCGAATACGTCGCCGGCCATGTCGCCGATACCGACGACGGTGAAATCCTGGCGTTGGATGTTGATCGACAGCTCGCGGAAATGGCGCTTGACGCACTCCCAGGCGCCGCGCGCGGTGATCGCCATTTTCTTGTGGTCATAGCCGACCGAGCCGCCCGAGGCGAACGCGTCGCCGAGCCAGAATCCGTATTCCTCCGAAATCTCATTGGCGATATCCGAAAAAGTGGCCGTGCCCTTGTCGGCCGCGACGACGAGGTACGGGTCGTCGCCGTCGTGGCGGACCGTCAGCGCCGGCGGCACGATCTGCTCGCCCACGATGTTGTCGGTCAAGTCGAGCAGTCCCCGGATCAGGGTCCGATAGCAGGTGATGACCTCGGCTTGCTGGGCTTCGCGACCGGCAGCCGGCAGCCGCCGGCAGACGAAGCCGCCTTTCGCGCCGACCGGCACGATCACGGTGTTCTTCACGTTCTGCGCCTTCATCAGCCCGAGCACCTCGACGCGGAAGTCCTCGAACCGGTCCGACCAGCGGATGCCGCCGCGCGCGACCCGGCCCATTCGCAGGTGCACGCCCTCCATGCGCGGAGAAAACACGAAAATCTCGCACAGCGGCTTCGGCAGCGGCAATTCGCGCAGCCTCTGGCTTTCGATCTTGAACGACAGGTATTCCTTCTCCCGCCCCGACGCCAGGACCTGATAGGCGTTGGTGCGCACCGTCGCCGCGAGCGCGCTCCACAGCGAGCGCAGTATGCGGTCCTCGTCGGAGCGTCGGACTTCATCGAGCGCCACGCCGAGCGCGGCGGTCAGACGCGCGAGCTGCGCGCGCCGCGACCCCGCCGACAGCCGCGGCTCGAAGCGCGCGACGAATAAATCGGCGAGCAGGCGCGCTGCGCGCGCGTTCTCGACCAGGACCTGCGCGATGTAGCCCTGGCTGTACGGCAGTCCGGTTTGCAGCAGGAAGCGGCAATAGGCGCGGATCACGTTGACGATGCGCCAAGGCACGCCGGCATGCAGCGTCAGCCGGTTCAGGCCGTCGCTATCCATCTTGCCGGACCAGACCGCGACGAACGCGCTCTTGATGTTTCCCGCGAGGGTCTCGAATTTGGATTGGACGGCGGCCGGAATCTCCAATTCCAGATCTTGTATCCAGCCGCGCTGGTCCTTTGAATATTCGAGTTCGTAGGGACGTTCGGCAATGACGCGCAGACCCATGTTCTCGAGCATCGGCACGAGGTCCGAGACCGGAATCGCGTCGCGATGCCGGTAAATTTTCAGGTATACGCGCTCCCTGCGCTTCGGGTCGGCGCGGTAGATCTCCAATTCCAGGCGCGCCGGATCCCTCTCCAGGGCTTCGAGAAACGATACGTCGAGCGCCGCCGCGTCGCCGCCGAAATCCTCGGTGTAGGCCGCCGGGAATGCCGGCGCGTATCTTTCGTAGAGCCGCAGCGCGTACGCCTCGTCGAAGCGCGCGAGTAGCGCCGTCTTGAATCCGTCCGACCAGGACCGCACCGCGGCCTCGACGCGCCGCTCGAGGTCGTCGGGCTGCATGCGCTTGGCGTCGAGCGGCAGGGTGCGCGCGACGATGTGAATGCGCGCCAGGTTCGATTGCGCGATCTGTACCTGGGACTCCAGATTGAACGCGCCGAATGCGTCGCGCACCACGGCCTCGATGCGCTGGCGAACCTGCGTATTGTATTTTTCGCGCGGCACGAAAATCAGGCAGGAATAAAACCTTCGAAACGGATCCCGGCGCAGCAGGAGACGTACGCGCGGGCGCTCCTGCAGGCCGAATATCCCGGCGACGATGCGTACCAGTTCGGCGACGTTGGCCTGAAACAACTCCTCGCGCGGAAAGGACTCGAGGATGTGCTGCAGCGCCTTGCCGTCATGGCTGTCGGGCGCGAGCGCGAAATGCTTGACGACGCGCTCCACCTTGTGGCGCAGCAAGGGGATTTCGCGGGGATTGGTGTTGTACGCGGCGGACGTCCACAGGCCGAGAAATCGACGCTCACCGATCAGCCGGCCGGTTTGATCGAACTGTTTGATGCCGACATAGTCGAGAAATCCGGAGCGATGCACCGTGGACTGGGTGTTCGACTTGGTGACCAAGGCCAGTTCGCGCGCGCGGACCTGGCGGCGTATGTCGCTCGGCAGCGCCGCAGCGCTGCGCTCGGGCCGCCGGTGGCCGCGGCGCAGGATGCCGAGCCCGCTCGCCTCGATGGGCTCGAGGGACTCCTTGCCGGCGGCGCCGCGCAGCCGGTATTCGCGATAGCCGAGAAACGTGAAATGCCGGTTTACCATCCATTCGAGCAGTTCGCGCGTTTCGCTCGCGTCGCGCGGATCCGAGCGGGCATGCTCGATGAGCAGATCGTCCGCAGCCTTGCGCGCCGCGGTCTGCATTTTCTGCCAGTCCGCGCAGGCGGCGCGAACGTCGTGCAGACTCCGCTCGATTTCCTGCGCGAGCGCCGTGAGCGCCGCCGCGTCGACGATGCGGTCGATCTCGGCGTGTTGAAAGGATTCGAGCCGCTCGGGGCGAGCGCCGGCGGTTTCGCCGCGCGGCCGCAGCGAGCGCAGCGCGCCCTTGGCGTCGCGCGCGACCGCGAACACCGGATGCGCGAGGAAGTGCAGCGTGAGCCCGCGCCGCTGGAACGAAAGGCCGATCGAATCGACGAGGAACGGCATGTCGTCGCCGACCATCTCAACGATCGTGTGGGGCGAGAGGTAGCCGTGCTCGCGCACGGTCGGGTTGAACACGCGCACCGACGCCCGTCCGCGCGCGCGCCGGCGCGCGAATCTAAGCTGGTCGAGCGCCGCGACGGCGAGCTCGCGCGGGTCGCGCGCGGCGAGGTCCTGCGCCGGCACGCCGGCGTAGTACTCGCGCAAATAGCTCGCGCCGCTGACGCCGGCGGCGCCCCTGCGCGGCGCGGCCGCGCAAATCGCCTGCAATTCGTTCTTTCGTGGTTCGGACATGGCCTGTGACATTGGACCTATCTCCCCCGGGGGGCTGCGCGGGCAGCGGGTTTATTCTGGTTCCTGCAAATCGGCGATCACGGCGGCGAGGAAACGGCACGCCTCACCGCCGGTGACGCAGCGATGATCGAAACTCAGGCTCAAGGGCATGCGCCGCCGCGCCTCGATCGCATCGCCGACGACGACCGCATCGCGGCGCACCTTGCCTGCGCCGAGGATCGCAACGGCGGGCGGTACGACCTGCGGCGTCGCGTAGCGGCCGGCGAGCGTGCCAAAATTGGACAAGATCAGACTGAAATCACGCAGATCCTCGGCCGGCGTGGTGCGCTCGTGCGCCGCCTGTTTTTGGGCGAAGAGCGCCGCATCGAGTTCGGCGGGCGTCTTGTTGGCGACGTCGCGGATCACCGGCACGAACAGGCCGCCCGGAGTGTCGACCGCGACTCCCAGGTCGATGACTTTGAGCAGCACCCGGGAATTATCCGCCGGATCGTACCAGGCATTCAGTGCCGGCTCCGCGCGGCAGCCGCGCACGATGGAGCGCATCAGCCGCAGCGTGTAATTCGCGCGCTCCTTCCAAGCGTGGATGTCGGCGTCGTCGACCACGGTGCTGAGTGCGGTCTGGTCGCGCGCGCGCGCCATCGTCTGCGCCATCGCGCGGCGCGCGCCGCGCAGCGGCTGGGGCCGGGCGCCGGCCTGCGCGGCGAGCTGCGCGATCGCGGGCGGCGAGGTCGGCACGTGCGCCGACTGCAGAACGTCGTCGAGCGTGACGAGGCCGCCGCGACCGCTGCCGGCAATGCCGGTCAAATCGACGCCCAGACGCTTCGCGAGCGCCCGCGCCATCGGCAGCGCGCGCCCGCGCGCGGATGCCGCGCCCGCCTGCGTGACCGCGCCGCCGATGGCCGCCGTCTCGAAGAACTCCTCGGTGCTCGTCGGCGGCATGCTGCCGACGACGGTGCCGTCGTCGAAATCGACGAGCGGCGCGCCGGTCGGGATGATGTCGCCGGCCGCGCCGTGCAGGGCCGAGATCGTGCCGGTGAACGGCGCCGGCACCTCGACGATCGCTTTGGCCGTTTCGACGGACAGCATCGGCTGATCGACGGTGACGCGGTCGCCCACCGCGACGTGCCACGCGACGATTTCGGCCTCCGCCAAGCCTTCTCCCAAGTCCGGAAGCCTGAATGTCGACATCGTCCGCGCCTCCTAATCCGCCAACGTGAGTTGCACGGCATCGACGATGCGCTGCACGCTCGGAATGTACTCGTTTTCCAGCTTGAACAGGGGCATGACCGTATCGAAGCCGGTGACGCGCCGGATCGGCGCCTGCAGATCGTACAAGGCGTGTTCCGCGACGAGCGCGGCGATTTCGGCGCCGACGCCGACGTTGCGCGCGGCCTCATGCACGATCACGAGGCGTCCGGTCTTCGCGACCGAGGTCAGAATCGTCTCGCTGTCGATCGGGCTCAAGGTTGCGAGGTCGATCACCTCGGCGCTGACGCCTTCCTGGTCGAGTTCGGCGACCGCACGCAGCACATCGATCGCCATCGCTCCCCAGGTCACGATCGTGACGTCGCTGCCTTCGCGCAGAATGAAGGAAACGTCGAGCGGCAGCGCGCGGCCGTCGTCGCTGACCTCCTGGCGCATCGCGCGATACAGGCGCACGGGTTCGAGGAACACGACCGGGTCGGGATCGCGGATCGCAGCGAGGAGCAGGCCGTAAGCGCGCGCCGGCGACGACGGGCAGACGACGCGAATGCCGGGTATGTGGCAGAGCATGGTTTCCGTGCTCTCCGAGTGATGTTCCGGCGCGTGAATTCCGCCGCCGTGCGGCATGCGCATGACCACGGGGCAGGTCAGCCGGCCGCGGGTCCGGTAGCGCATCCGCGACATGTGGTTGACGATCTGATCGAGCGCGGGATAGAGGAAGCCCATGAACTGAATTTCCGCAACCGGCTTCAGGCCTTGCGCCGACATGCCGACGGCCATGCCGGCGATCATCGCCTCGGCGAGCGGAGTGTCCTGGACCCGGTCCTTGCCGAAGCGCTCCTGCAGCCCGGCGGTCGCGCGAAACACGCCGCCGTTCGCGCCGACGTCCTGGCCGATCACGACGACGCTTTCGTCATGCTGCATTTCCCAGCCATGCGCCATCGCGATGGCTTCGACCATGGTTACCTTTGCCAAGTCAATGCCCGCCGGACTTTGCGCCGTATTTTCGGGCGAGGTCGCGCTGCCCCCGCAAATGTGCCGGCATCTTTGCGAACAGATGCTCGAACATCGCATCCGTCGACGGCTTCGGCGCCGCCAGATATTCGCCGACGGCCGCTTCGACCTGGCGCGCGCAGTGCTGCAGCAATGCCTGCTCCTTGGCGGCGTCCCACATTCCCGCGTTGACCAGAAACCGCCTGATGCGGATCAATGGCTCGATCTTCCAGGCTTCCTTGACCTCGTTATCGGCGCGATAGCGGCTCGCGTCGTCGGCCGTCGTGTGATCGCTCAAGCGGTAGGTGAGCGCTTCGATCAAGGTCGGTCCGGCGCCGGCGCGCGCCTCGTCAAGCGCACGGCCCACGACCGCGCGCACCGCGAACACGTCGTTGCCGTCGACTTGCACGCCCGGCATTCCCGCGGCCACGGCCTTTTGTGCGAGGGTCTTGGCCGCGGTTTGCGCGGCGACCGGCACCGAGATCGCCCATCCGTTGTTCACTATCACGAACACCGCCGGCAGAGAGCGTGCGCCGGCCAGGTTGAGCGCCTCGTAAAAGGCCCCTTCGGACGTGCCGCCGTCGCCGACGTAGGCGAGCGCGCAGCGCTTTTCGCCGCGTATCTTGAACGCCATTGCGGCGCCGGCCGCATGCAGGGTCTGGGTTGCGATCGGCACGCACCACGCGAAATCCTTGCGCGGGCCCGCGAAGTCGCTGCCGCGCTCGTCGCCGCCCCAGTAAATCAGGATCTCGCGCATCGTCACACCGCGCCACAGCTGAGTTCCGTATTCGCGGTACACCGGGGCGAGGACGTCTTCCGGGCGCATCGCCGCGCCGACGCCGACATGCGTCGCCTCATGGCCGAGGCAGGGCGCGTACGTGCCGAGCTGGCCGGTACGCTGCAGGTTCACCGCTTTGGCGTCGAACGTGCGCACCAGCGTCATTGCACGGTACATGCGCAAGACCTCTTCCGGGTCGCGCGTGAACGCCGGCAATTCCCCCGTGGGCTCGCCGTCCGCGCCGAGCAGCTGCGTATACGGGATCGCGAATTGCGCGATGGTCTTCATGCGCGAATTATGCCAGGGCCGGGCAAGCGGCGCTTCATGGTCGATGTTCGCCGGCGAGATATTGCCGCGATTGCATCTCGATCAGCCGGCTCGCCGCACGCCGGAATTCGAATGAAAGTCTTCCCTGCGGATAGAGCGCCTCGGGCTCCGCCGCCGCGGACATGACGATGTTGACGCCGCGATCGTAGAGCGCGTCGATCAGCATCAGGAAGCGGCGCGCGCCGTCGTCGCCGCCGCGCCCGAATTGCGGAACGTTCGAGACGAAAATCGTGCGGTAGCGGTGCGCGAGCTCCAGGTAGTCGTTCGCGCCGCGCGCAGTTTCGCAGAGCTCCCGGAACTCGAACCAGACGAGGCCCGGCGCGCTGTTCGAAGCGGCGATCTCGCGACCCTCGATCGCGACCGAGACCGGGCCCGCGGCCGCGCCCGTCGACAGCGTGCCGAACAAGCGCGCCATCTCGGCGGCGGTCTCCGACTGCGCGGAATCGAAATAAGTGCGCGCCCGCTCGAGGCTGCGCAGGCGGTAGTCGGTCGGGCCGTCCACATGCACGACGTCCATGCGGCTCGTGATCAGGTCGATCGCAGGAAGGAAGCGCTGGCGCTGCAGGCCGTCCTTGTACAGCTCGCGCGGCGGCTGGTTGGACGTCGCCACGAGCGTCACGCCGCGCCGGAACAGGCCGTCGAGCAGGCCGGAGAGAATCATCGCATCGGCGATGTCGGAGACGAAGAATTCGTCGAGGCAGAGGAGCCGCGCGCGCGCGGCCATGCGCTCCGCGACCAGGTCGAGCGGCCGCACGCGATCCCGCACATTGCGCAATTCCGCATGCACGTTGCGCATCAACAGGTAGAAATGGTCGCGCTCGCGCGCGACGCAATCCATCGACTCGTAGAACAGATCCATCAAGTGGGTCTTGCCGCGGCCGACGCTTCCCCAGAGATACAGGCCGCGCGGCGCGCGCTTCGCGCCGCGCGCAAGCCGGCACAAGCGAATACGATCGATGAGCTTCGGCTGCGTGGAGCCCGTGCGCAGCGCCGCGCCGAGCGCATCGAGGCGCTCGGCGGCCTGCAATTGCGCGGAATCGAATTCCAGCCTGCGGCCGGCCACCTCGCGCGCGAGACGCGAGGCGACCCGCTGGTGTTGCACAGTCACCGCGAAACCAGCCGGTCAAAGGCCCTGGTAATTCGGCCCCGAGCCGCCTTCCGGCGTGCACCAGGTGATCTGGCCCGCGTAAGGCTCCTTGATGTCACAGGCTTTGCAATGCACGCAATTCGAAGAATTGACCTGCAGCTTGCGCACGCCGCCGTCGTCCACCATCTCGTAGACGTTCGCCGGACAGAAGTTCGTGCATGGATTGCCGAACTCCGTCGCGCAGCGCGTCGAGCAAATCGAGGTGTCGGCGACGCGCAGGTGAATCGGCTGGTCCTCATGGTGCGCCGTCGCCGCGAAGAACACCGAGGCGAGGCGGTCCCGCGGCGGCAAGTCGCGTTCGCCCCAGCCGCGGTCGGGCGAGGCGTACTCGTCGAGTTTCTTGAGCGCCGAATGATCCGCGTGGTTCGCGAGCGTCCACGGGGATTTTCCCATCGCCGCCGTTTCCAGCGCGGCGTTCGCGAGGCCCAGCCACAGGCCGCCGCGGAATCCCGGGCGGATGTTGCGCACTTTGTAAAGTTCGCGCCCCCCGGTCGAGGCGCGCCAGCGCCGGTCGAATCCCTCGCTGGAGCCGGTCTCGGCGTAGTGTTCGGCCGCCGTGATCCCGGAGCGGATCGCCTGGTGAATGCCTTTGATCTTCGGCGTGTTGAGCGTGCCGCCGGCATCGCCGGCGAGGATCGCGCCCGGCATCTCGAGCGTCGGCATCGATTGATAGCCGCCCTCGATCAGCGTGCGCGCGCCCGCGGCGAGGATCTCGCCGCCGCAGAGCAGCGGCTTGATCGCCGGGTGATGTTTGAACTGCTGAAACGCTTCGAACGGCTTGAAGCGCGGATCCTCGTAATCCAAGCCGACGACGAAGCCCAAGTACACGCGGTCGTTGTTCAGGTGATAGAGAAAGCTGCCGCCGTAGGTGCGGCTGTCCAAGGGCCAGCCGAGCGTGTGCTGGATCAGGCCGGGTTCGACGCGTCCGGCGGGAAGCTGCCACATTTCCTTGAACCCCAAACCATAAGTCTGCGGCGACTTGCCTTGGTCCAGTTCGAAGCGGCGGATCAATTGTTTCGACGCGCTGCCGCGGCAGCCTTCCGCGAATATCGTCAATTTCGCGTGGATCTCGGGTCCCGGCGCGAAGTTCGGCCCGGGCTCGCCGGACTTTCCGACGCCCATGTCGCCGATGCGCACGCCCTTGACGGCGCCGTGCCCGTCGAACAGCGCTTCGGCCGCCGCGAACCCCGGGAATACGTCGACGCCGAGCTTCTCGGCCTCCGCCCCCATGATCGGCGTCAACTGGCCGAGCGAAACGATGAAGTTGCCGTGATTCGCCATCTGCGGAGGCGTCATCAGCTTGAAGGTCCTGCGGCGCGTCATGAAACGGAATTCATCGCGCGCGGCCGGCACGCACACGGCAGGCGGATGGTCGCGCCAGTGCGGCATCAGTCGATCGAGCGGTCCCGGCTCCATGACGGCGCCGGACAAGGAGTGCGCACCCAGGCTCGCGCCCTTTTCGAGCACGCAGACGCTAAGCTCGGGCTTCAGTTGTTTCAGCCGAATCGCGGCGGCCAGGCCGGCGGGCCCGGCGCCCACGATCGCAACCTCGTATTCCATGACATCGCGCGGATTTTCGCTCATCGCATGGATACCTTCAGACTAGTTCTACGGCGATCGCGGTTGCTTCGCCGCCGCCGATGCAAAGGCTCGCGATGCCGCGCTTCCTGCCGCGCGCCTTGAGCGCGTACAGCAGCGTCGTGATGAGGCGCGCCCCGGTCGCGCCGATCGGATGGCCGAGCGCGCACGCGCCGCCGTTGACGTTGACTCGCGCCGGATCGAGCTTCAGATCCCGGACCGCGGCCATCGCGACGACCGCGAAGGCTTCGTTGATCTCGTACAGATCGACGTCGTCCGCTTTCCAGGAAATGCGCGCGAGCAGCTTCGCGATCGCACCGATCGGAGCGAGCGTGAACCATTCGGGTTCGCGCGCGAAGCTCGCGTGGCCGACGATGCGCGCAAGCGGCTCGAGGCCGCCCGCCGCAGCCTCGGAACTCAATACGATCGCGGCCGCGCCGTCGGCGATGCCCGAGGAACTCGCGGCGGTCACGGTCCCGTCTTTCTTGAAGGCCGGCTTCAACGACGGAATCTTTGCGATTTCGAGGTTATGAGGCGTTTCGTCGTCGGCGATCAGGAGATCGCCCTTGCGGCCCTTCGCGGTGACCGGCGTGATCTCGGGCTTGAACAAACCGTTCGTGACCGCGCCTTGCGCGCGGCGCGCCGATTCGGCGGCGAAGTCGTCTTGTTGCTTGCGCGTGAAGCCGTATTTTTCCGCGGTGGCTTCCGCGAATACGCCCATCAGCTTCCCGTCCCACGGACTTTGCAGGCCGTCGTAGAACATGTGATCGAGCACTTCCTGGTGGCCCATGCGGTAGCCGGCGCGCGCCTTCGGCAGCAGATACGGCGCATTGGTCATCGATTCGAGCCCGCCGGCGACGACGATCCCGGCGGATCCGGCCGCGATCTGATCGGCGCCCATCATCACGGCGCGCATGCCCGAACCGCACATCTTGTTCAACGTCGTCGCCGGCGTGCCGGCGGGTACCGCGGCGCCGATCGCGGCTTGGCGCGCCGGCGCCTGGCCCAATCCCGCCGCCAGCACGCAGCCCATGATGACTTCGTCGATCGCGGCGACGGCGATGCCGGAGGCGCCGATCGCGCCGCGAATCGCGCACGCGCCGAGTTGCGGCGCCGTGAGCGGTGCGAGCACGCCTTGGAAGGCGCCAAACGGAGTCCGTTGCGCGGCGAGAATCAGAATCGGGGTTGAAGCCATCGGCGGGGTTCCTTTCTGGTTGGCGATTTTCGGCGTCAGTATACCTCCGCCGCCAACCGCTCGCGCCAAGGCTTCGGCGCCGGCGGGCCGCTACGCGAGCGGTTCGCCGACCGCTCGGCCGATCAGCTCGCGGCTGCGGCCGCGGGCGTCGGCGCCGCGCAGCACCTCGAGAACTTCGACCTTGATCGGGCGGCGCCGGATGCGCACGGTGCCGGACGGCAGCACGTCGCGCGTGCCGTGAATCGCGATCGCGACGACCGGCATCCCGGTGCGCGCGGCCGTCGCGAACGCGCCGCGCATGAATTTGCCGATTTGGCGCATTTCGTCGAACGTCCCTTCCGGAAAGAACACGAGTGATTGTCCGCGGGCCGCCCGCTTGAGCATGCGGCGCGCATCGGTTGCGCCGCGCTTGACGTCGTAGCGCTCGACGAATTCCGAGCCCAAACGGCGCAGCAGCAGCGAGGCGAGCGGCACCCGCACCATCTCGCTCTTGATCACGAACGCGAAATCCGGCGGCAGGGCCGCGATTGCGACGATGCCGTCGAGATAGCTCGCATGGTTTGCGACGACGACGCAGGGCTCGCGCGGCAGGCGCTCGGCGCCGTGCACCGAAAACGGGATGCCCGCCGCGCGCAGGAATGCGCGCGCAAAGCCGCCGGCCACGCGCCGGCGCGCGCGCAAGCCCGGCAGGAACAAATTGACCGTGAGCACCGCGCTCGCAAGCAGCGTGAACACCGCCGCGCAATAGACCGAATACAGGCCCCCGCGCACCCCACGGCGCTTTTCCCGCGTTTGTTCTGTGATCTGGTTCTCCTTATGTTAATAGTTGCAGTTACTGTGATTCGGGTCACGTCGAGCCAGGATCAGCGCACTCATACTGCCCGTCGTACCGCATTGCGAACGCATTTCGGGCGGTGTTAACGACCCAGGAACTTATGGCGACTGCCCTCAAACGCACGGTTTATACACGCACCGCCGGCAAGGCGGTACTGCCGGAGCGCGAGGCGGCGGACCCGGCCTTGCAGCGCTTCCTGGAGGCGGTCTGGACGGAGCGCGGGCTGTCGGCGAACACGCTCGCGGCTTACCGGGCCGACTTGACCGCGCTCGGGCGCTGGCTCGAGGGACGCGACAGCGCGCTCCTGAAGGCGACGCGCATCGACTTGCTGGGATTCATCGCCGCGCGCGTCGAGGGCGGTTCGCGGCCGCGTTCGACGGCGAGGCAATTGTCGAGTTTCCGCCGGTTCTATCGATTAATGCTGCGGGAGGGCCTCGTCGCGGCCGATCCGACCGCGCAGATCGCGATGCCGAAAATCGGCCGCTCGCTGCCGAAATCCTTGAGCGAGGCCGAGGTCGATGCGTTGCTCGAGGCGCCGACGGTCTCGGACCCCCTCGGCCATCGCGATCGCACGATGCTCGAAGTCCTGTACGCGACCGGCCTGCGGGTTTCGGAGCTCGTGAGCCTGAAGCACAGCCAGGTCAACCTGAACCAGGGCGTGATGCGCGTCCTCGGCAAGGGCAACCGCGAACGGCTCATACCGCTCGGCGAAGACGCGGTCGGCTGGCTGCAGCTGTTCATGCAGGGCCCGCGCGTGGAAATCCTGCTCGAACGCCAGACGGATTATCTGTTTCCGACGCGCCGCGGCGACCGCATGACGCGGCAGGCGTTCTGGCACATCATCAAACGCTATTCGAAGAAGGCCGGCGTCGCCAAGGAGCTCTCGCCGCACACTTTGCGGCACGCGTTCGCCACGCATTTGCTGAACCACGGCGCGGACTTGCGCGTCGTGCAGATGCTGCTCGGGCACAGCGACTTGTCGACCACGCAGATCTATACGCACGTCGCGCGCGAACGGTTGAAGGAACTTCATTCCCAGCATCATCCGCGCGGCTAGGGCCATACGCCCGTCTGGTATCCTCGGCGGAACCTCCGCGGCAGCGCGGAGTCGAACCCTCGAGTCGCTCGCGTGGAGCCTTGCATGCTGCAGAAATTCGCCGCGGTGCTGATGGCGGTCGCGCTGGCCTCCGGCTTCGGCGGCGGCATCGCGCATGCGCAAGGGGCGAAGGATCCGCGCGCCGCGCTGCTGAAATTGTTGCCGCCGGGATCCAAGCTCGGCGATTTGTCGCCGTCGCCGATTCCGGGAATCTATCAATTCATGCAGGGCGCGGACATCAGCTATCTGACCGCGGACGGCAGGTTCTTCATCGACGGGAACATCTACGACATGCATTCCCGCCGCAACCTCACGCAAGCGCGCCGGACGGCGGCGCGCGCGGCGCTGATCGATGCGGTGCCCGAGTCCGAGATGTTGATCTACTCGCCGCCGAATCCGCGCTTTACGATCACGGTATTCACCGACGTCGATTGCCCGTATTGCCGCAAGCTGCACAGCGAGATGGCCGAGATCAACCGGCTCGGCGTTCGCGTCCGCTACATGTTCTATCCGCGCACGGGCCCGGGCACGCTCAGTTGGCTCAAGGCCGAGGCCGTGTGGTGTGCGCCGGACCGCAAGGCGGCGCTGACCTACGCGAAGGCGGGCGGCACGATGGATGTCTCCAAGATCTGCACGCCGAACCCCGTCGCGCGCGAATACGCGCTCGGCCAGGCGATTGGAGTGCGCGGCACGCCGGCGATCGTGACCGCGTCCGGCCGATACATCGACGGCTATTTGCCGCCGCGCGAGCTGGTCCAGGAAATTCAGGCCTTGCAGGCCGCCGACCGCTGAGCCCGGCGACCCCCCGGGGCTGGGGCGCACCGCAGGGTGCGCACGCGCGGGGTTCAGCGCTGCAGTAATTTGAGCTTTTCGGCCACACCTTCCCATTGCTTGGCGTCGGCCGGAGCCGCGATCTTCTCGCTGATGACGGGCCACTTCTTCGCGAGCTGGGCGTTCAATTCCTTGAAGCTCTCCTGGCCTGCGGGGATGTCCTCTTCGGAAAAAATCGCCTCGACCGGGCATTCCGGCTCGCACAGCGTGCAATCGATGCACTCTTCCGGATCGATGACGAGGAAATTCGGGCCGACGTGGAAGCAATCGACCGGGCAGACTTCGACACAATCCGTATATTTACACTTGATGCAGCTTTCGGTGACCACAAAGGCCATGGCATACCCTTTTGATTGTCGAGCGGTTAACGATGTATTCTGCCACAGACCCGCAGGGGCGGGACCGTCGTGCGGCTCACTTCACGAACGGACGGGCCAACTCGATGAAATGGTGGTCCTCCCGGCCTGCGGCGCGGTCGGCGAAATACCGGCGCAGCGCGAATTCCACGCTCGGGAACGCAAGCTCGGGCCAGGGGATCTCGCCTTGCGCATAAAGTCCGGCCTCCAGGGTTTCATCGCCGGCGCCGAACCCCGGTCGCAGCATTTTAGCGCGGAACATGACGTGCACCTGCGCGGCATGGGTCACGCTCACGACCGCGAGCAGCGAGCCTATGTCGACGTCGGCGAGCGCCTCCTCGAGGCACTCGCGCTGCGCGGCATGCTGCATCGTTTCGCCGATCTCCATGAAACCCGCGGGCACGGTCCAGTAGCCTAAGCGCGGTTCGATCGCGCGGCGGCAGAGGAGGATCCTGCCTTCCCACTCGGGCACGCAGCCCAGCACGAGCAGCGGATTCCGATAATGAATCATCCCGCAACCGGTGCAGACGAAGCGCGGCAGCTTGTCCCCGTCGGGAACTTTGGAAACGACGGCCGAGCCGCAGTGGCTGCAGAATTTCACAGGTCGTCCATAAAGTAATCTACTGGTGCCCGGAGAGGGAATCGAACCCACACGATGTCACCATCACCGGATTTTGAGTCCGGCGCGTCTACCAGTTCCGCCATCCGGGCGAGCCAATCGCGGCAGTATATGCGATCGGCGCTCTTGATAGTATTGCGGCCGCCATGCGCCGCGCCGATTTTCACTTCGAACTTCCCCGGGAACTGATCGCTCAAGAGCCTGCCGCGGTGCGCTCGGCGAGCCGCCTGTTGGCGCTCGACGGCGCGAGCGCGGAGATTCGGGACCTCTCGTTCCGCGATCTGCCGGCGCTGCTGCGCGACGCGGATTTGCTGGTGTTCAACGATACCCGCGTGATCCCGGCGCGCGCATTCGGCAAAAAATCGAGCGGCGGCCGGATCGAAATCCTGTTGGAGCGCATCGAAGGCCCGCGGGTCGCGCTCGTGCACGCGCGTTCGAGCAAAACGCTGCGGCCGCAGGGCGCGATCATGCTCGCCGGCGGGTATAGGGCGCGCATGCTGGAGCGGGCCGGGGATTTTTTCCGGCTGGAATTCTCCGGCGACGTCCTGTCGTTTTTCGAATCTTACGGCACGATGCCGCTGCCGCCGTACATTGCGCGCGCGGCCGGCGCCGCCGACCGGGAGCGGTATCAGACGGTTTTCGCGCGCGCACCGGGTGCGGTCGCGGCGCCGACGGCCGGATTGCACTTCGACCAGTCGATCTTCGCCGCAATCGCGAAGCGCGGCATGAAACACGCGTTCATCACGCTGCATGTCGGCGCGGGCACATTTGCACCGGTGCGCAGCGACGAGATCGAGGCGCACGTGATGCATGCCGAATATATGGAGGTGCCCGCCGCGGTTTGCGCCTCGATCGAGGCGGCGCGCGCCGCCGGCGGGCGCGTGATCGCCGTTGGCACGACCGTCGTGCGCGCGCTCGAAACCGCGGCGAGCTGCGGGCGTTTGCGGCCGTTGCGCGGCGAGACCCGCATATTCATCCGCCCCGGGCACCGGTTCCGCGCGGTCGACGCGATCGTCACGAATTTTCACCTGCCGGAATCGACGTTGTTGATGCTTTGCGGCGCGTTCGTCGGCCGCGACACCCTGCTCGCCGCCTACGCGCACGCGGTACGCGAGAAATACCGATTCTTCAGCTACGGCGATGCGATGTTCATGACGCCGCCCGCGCCTGCGCCGGAGAGCGCGTGAGCAGGCTTGAGCGCATGCGCTTTGCGCTGCTCGCCGAGGACGGCGCCGCGCGCCGCGGCCGCCTCGAGTTCGCGCGCGGCGCCGTGGAGACGCCGGCGTTCATGCCGGTCGGAACCTACGGCACGGTCAAGGCGATGACGCCGGAGGAGCTGGAATCGATCGGCGTCGAGATCGTGCTCGGCAACACCTTCCACCTTTTCTTGCGGCCGGGACTCGACGTGATCGCCGCGCACGACGGCTTGCACCGGTTCATGCATTGGTCGAAGCCGATATTGACCGATTCCGGCGGTTTCCAGGTGTGGAGCCTCGCGGATATGCGCAAGATCACGGAGGAAGGCGCGCGCTTCCGTTCTCCGGTGGACGGCGCGAGCGTGTTCCTCTCCCCCGAAGAATCGATGCGCATCCAGCGCGTGCTGCGATCGGACATCGCGATGAGTTTCGACGAATGCACCCCCTACCCCGCGACCGAGGCCGAGGCGCGCGCGTCGATGGAATTGTCGATGCGCTGGGCGAAGCGCGGCTGCGGCGAGTATTACCGCGACGAGCCGCCCGGCACCCTGTTCGGCATCGTTCAGGGCGGAGTCCACCCGGACCTGAGAATTGCCTCCTTGGCCGCTCTCGAGGACATCGGCTTTGCGGGGCTCGCCGTCGGCGGGCTCGCGGTCGGCGAGACGCAGGCCGAGCGGGAATCGGTGCTCGAGCGCGTGACCGGGCTGATGCCGCGGCACAAGCCGCGGTATTTGATGGGCGTCGGACGGCCCGAGGATATTCTCGAGGCGGTTGTGCGCGGCATCGACATGTTCGATTGCGTTATGCCGACGCGGCATGCGCGCAATGGGCATTTGTTCACGCGCGCAGGCGTGGTCAACATCCGCAACGCTGCGCACCGCATGGACACCGATCCGGTCGAGAGCGGCTGCGGCTGCTATACCTGCCGCAATTACACGCGCGGCTATCTGCGGCATCTCGACAGATGCAACGAAATCCTGGGCGCGCGCCTCAACACGATCCATAACCTGTATTTCTATCAGCGCCTGATGCGCGAGATCCGCGCGGCGATCGACGGCGGGCGGCTCAAGGGGTATGCGGCCGAGTTCTACGCGGCGCTGCGCCGGCGGGCCGGGGGGCCGGGGCCGGACCGCTGATGGCGCAGCGCGATTGCAAGAAATGGCCGGCAGTTTCGGTATAATGCCGGGCCTTCCGGCGCTATCGAAACCGCCAAAAGTGAGTGCAACACTATGGATTTCTTCATTAAATCAGCCTACGCGCAATCGATCGGATCCAGCGGGGGCCAGAGCATCATCGGCGCGCTGATGCTGCCCGTTCTGCTGCTCGTGGTCTTCTACGTGCTGCTCATCCGGCCGCAGAACAAGCGCGCCAAGGAACAGAAGGAAATGCTGTCCAAGATCGCGGCCGGCGACGAAGTGGCGACCACCGGCGGCGTGCTCGGCAAGATCGTGGAAGTCGGCGAACAGTTCCTCACGCTGGAGATCGCCGCCGGCGTGAACGTCAAACTGCAAAAATTCCAAGTCTCCCAGGTCTTGCCAAAAGGCACGGTCAAGAACGCATGACTTCGTATCCTCGCTGGAAGATCGTGCTCGTCGCGATCGTACTGCTCATCGCGATATTCCTCGCGTTGCCGAATCTGTTCGGCGAGGAGAGCGCCCTGCAACTCGCGAAGGACCAGTCGGCGGTCGTCGCCGCGGACCGCCAATCGATCGAGAAGCTTCTGGCGGACAAGGGTGACGCGCCGACCGGCGCGTTCATCGAACAGGGGCGCCTGACGCTGCGGTTCGCGACCAAACAGGATCAGCTCAAGGCGCGCGGCCTGATCGCCGCGGCGCTGCCGAATCAATACACGATCGCGCTTTCCGAGGCCTCGCGGGTGCCCGAGTGGATGCGCAATCTCGGCCTGACTCCACTGAAACTCGGGCTCGACCTGCGCGGCGGCGTCTATCTCGCCTACCAGGTCGACGTGCAGGCCGCGGTGAAGCAGCAATTGGATCATTACGAGCAGGATTTCCGCGCGTCGCTGCGCAACGCCCACGTGTCCTACCAGGACGTGCGCGTCGATTACCCCGAAAACCGCGTGACCGTGCTGTTTCGCGACGCGGACGGCTTCGCGAAGGGCAAGCAGGCGATCGACAGCGACAACCGCAACCTGAGCCTGAACGACACGACCGTCGGTGGAGCGCCGGCGCTCGAGCTGACGCTGACCCCCGCGCAGATCAAACAGCGCGAGGACTATGCCGTTCAGCAGAACATCATCATCCTGCGCAATCGGCTCAACAGTCCGGAGCTCGCGGTCTCCGAGCCGCAGGTCGCGCGTCAGGGCGCCGATCAAATCGCGATCCAGCTGCCTGGCCTGCAGAACTCGGCCGAGGTGAAGAAGATCCTCGGCAAGACCGCGACGCTCGAATTCCGCATGGTCGACGAGACGGACAATCCGTACGAAGCGGCGCGCACCGGTCAGGTGCCGCTCGGCGCGAAGCTCTACTACACGCGCGACAAGCAGCCGGTATTGTTGAAGCGCGACGTCGTCGTCACCGGAGATCAGCTCACCGACGCATCCTTCCAGCCGAATACGCAGGACGGCCCCGCGGTCTCGGTGTCCTTGGACAGCAACGGCGCGGAGAAAATGCTGCGCAACACCGAGGAGAACATCGGCCACCTGATGGCGGTGGTGTTCATCGACCGCTCCCGCGACAAGAACGCCGCCGGCGTCGAGGTCGAACACAAGACCGAAGAGGTCATCAACCGCGCGTCCATCCGCGGCGTGTTCAGCAATAATTTCCAGATCACCGGCGTCAATCCCATCGAGGGGCGGGAACTTGCGCTGTTGCTGCGCGCCGGCGGGCTGGCCGCGCCGCTGTCGGAGGTCGAGGAGCGCGCGATCGGCCCGAGTCTGGGACAGGACAACATCGACAAAGGCATGCATGCGATGGTGTTCGGCATGCTCGGCGCATTCGTCTTCATGGCGGTGTACTACAAGGTGTTCGGCCTGATCGCCGACCTCGTGCTGCTGGCGAACGTCGTGCTCCTGACCGCGCTGTTGTCGCTCGTCGGCGCGGCGCTCACCTTGCCCGGAATCGCCGCGGTGGTCTTGACCGTCGGCATGGCGGTCGACGCGAACATCCTGATTTACGAGCGCATTCGCGAGGAGCTGCGCGTGGGGATCTCGCCGCGCGCGGCGATCGCCGCGGGCTTCGACCGGGCGTTCTCGGCGATCGCCGACTCCAACGTGACGGCGTTGATCGCTGGTCTCGTCCTGTGGCTGTTCGGCGCGGGCGCGGTCCGCGGCTTCGCCGTGGTCCTCGTGCTCGGAATAGCGACGTCGATGTTCACCTCGCTGATGGGCAGCCGCGCCCTGGTGCAAGTCATTTTCGGCGGCAAACGCAAGATCGAACGCCTGCCGATTTAACGTCCGCGAACTTTAGGACCAACAGAGATGGAGTTCTTTCACAAGGTAACGCGCTTCCCGTTCATGCACACCCGCAAGGTGTGGTACGGGCTGTCCGCGGTATTGATCGTCGGTTCCCTGGCCACGGTCGCCGTGCGCGGCCTCGACCTCGGCATCGACTTCACCGGCGGCGTCGTCATAGAGACGAATTTTCCGCAGCCGCCGAACATCGAGCGCCTGCGCGCGGCGCTCGCGCACGCGCAGGTCGCGGGCGCTCAAGTGCAGGCGTTCGGCAGCGCGCGCGACATTATCGTGCGCCTGCCGCCGGATCCCAACGTCAAAGGCGATCAAATCGGCGCGCGCATCCTTGGTATATTCCAAACGATCGCGCCCGACGCGAAGCTGCAAAAAACGGAAGTCGTCGGTCCGCAGGTCGGCCAGGAACTGTTCGTCAAAGGCGCCTGGGCGCTCGCCGCGACGCTCGTGCTGATCCTGATCTACGTGCTGATCCGATTCACGCCGAAGCTCGCTCTCGGCGCGATTCTCGCCGTGCTGCACGATCCGATCTGCGTCGTCGGCTTTTTCGCGGTCACGCAAATGACGTTCGATCTCACCGCGATCTCGGCGATCCTGGCGGTCATCGGCTATTCGCTCAACGACACGGTCATCGTCTTCGACCGCATCCGCGAGCGCGCGCGCAGCGCGCGCAAGATCACGATCTCGCAGGTCATCGACGAATCGATCAATCAAACGCTTTCGCGCACCTTGATGACGAAGCTGGTGACGCTCTTGGTCGTCGTCGCCCTCCTCATTTTCGGCGGCGCGACCCTGCACAGCTTCTCGGCGGCGCTCGTCATCGGCATCCTCGCCGGCACCTATTCGTCGATCTACATATCCGCGGCGAGCGCGATGGACCTCGGCCTGCGCACCGAGGACCTGTTGGAACACAAGATGAACAAGCCCGAGGAAGTCGACGGCATGCCCTAGCGGGCGCGGCGCGAGAGTGGATGAGCGGCGCGAAAGCCGTTACAGTCGGAGCGGCGATCGCCGCGGCGGGGGGGGATGAGATGAACCCCGCGCATCTCGAGGCTACAGTGGGTGCATAAAATGAAGATGTCCGGACTGTTCGCGACCAAGCCGATTTCCGATTATCACGCGGAGGCCGCCAGCAAGAGCCTGGTCCGGGCTCTCGGCACTCCGTCGCTGATCGCGTTCGGGATCGGCGGCATCATCGGTACGGGCATCTTCGTGCTCACCGGCCTCGCCGCGGCCCAGCACGCGGGCCCCGCGATCGTCATTTCCTTCGTGATCGCCGGCATCGGCTGCATGTTCGCGGGCATGTGCTATTCGGAGTTTGCGACGATGGTGCCGGTCGCCGGCAGCGCGTATGCATACAGCTATGCGACGCTCGGCGAGTTCATCGCCTGGTTCGTCGGCTGGAACCTGGTGCTCGAATACATGATGGCCTGTTCGACCGTGGCCGTCGGCTGGAGCCGCTACTTCGTCAAGCTCCTCGACCATTACGGGGTCAACGTCCTGCCCGCGTGGCTGACCTCGGCGCCGTTCGCGGCGGCCGACGTCGGCTTCCAGGTGCACCGCACCGGCGCGGTCATGAATCTGCCGGCGATCGCGATCATCATCGCGGCGACCGCGCTTTGCTACCGGGGAATCAAGGAATCGACCCTCGTCAACACGATCATCGTCGCGATCAAGGTCAGCATCGTCGTCGCGGTGATCGTGTTCGGCGCTTTCTACGTCGATTCGGCGCACTGGGTGCCGTTCATACCGAAGAACACGGGCGTGTCCGGGCAGTTCGGCTGGAGCGGCATCATCCAGGCCGCGGGCATCATTTTCTTCGCGTACATCGGCTTCGACGGCGTGTCGACGGTCGCGCAAGAGGCCAAGAATCCGAGCCGCGGCATGCCGATCGGCATATTGGGGAGCCTCGCGATCTGCACGGTACTGTACATTTTGATGTCCGGCGTGATGACCGGACTGGTGCCGTACGCGAAGCTCAACGACGCGGCGCCGGTCGCGGTGGCGATCGAATCGCATCCGCAGCTGGCCTGGCTGACGAGTTGGGTGCTCGTGGGCGCGCTGCTCGGATTGACGTCGGTGATCATCACGATGATCATCCCGCAGGCGCGCATCTGGCTGACGATGTCGCACGACGGCCTTCTTCCGAAGTTCTTCGGCGCGGTGCACCCGAAATACCGCACGCCGCATATCTCGACGCTGATCACGGGCGTGCTGGCGGCGACCTTCGCCGGATTGCTGCCGATCGGCATCTTGGGCGAACTCGTCTCGATCGGCACGCTGATCGCGTTCGTGGTCGTCTGCGCGGGCGTCCTCGTGCTGCGCTACACGCGCCCCGACCTGCCGCGGCCGTTCAAGGTGCCGGCGGTGTGGTTCACGTCGATCATGGGCGTGGTTTTCTGCGCCGGCATGGCGGCGTTCCTGCCGGAGGCCACCTGGCTGCGGCTCGTGCTGTGGAGCCTGCTCGGGTTCGTGCTGTACTTCGCCTACGGCTACAAGCACAGCCGCCTGCGGCGCAAGACCGCAGGCTAGGCGCGCAGCTCGGCCGGCGTCAACGGCCCGATCGTCGCGAGGAGGGCCTCGTAGACTTTTGGGTTGCCGACGACGATGTTGCGGCCGAGGTCATAGTCCGCGCCCGACGGCGTGCCGACGCGTCCGCCGGCTTCCTGGATCAGCAGCACGCCCGCGGCCGTGTCCCATGGCGACAAGCCGAATTCCCAGAATCCGTCCAAACGGCCCGCGGCGACGTAGGCCAGGTCGAGCGCCGCGGCGCCCGGCCTGCGCACGCCGGCCGCGACCGACATGACCGCCTTCAACATCGCCAGATATTCGTCGACGTAGGCCGCTCCGCCGCGGAACGGAAAGCCGGTGCCGATCAGGGATCCTTCGAGCGTGCGCTGCGCGCTGACGCGGATCTTCTTACCCTCGAGCTGGGCGCCCTCGCCGCGCGAAGCGGTGAAGAATTCCTGGCGCATCGGGTCGTAGACGACCGCATGTTGGAGCCGCTTGCGGTGTTCGACCGCGATCGAGACCGCGAACGTCGGGAAGCCGTGCAGGAAATTCGTCGTCCCGTCCAAGGGGTCGATGATCCAGCGGTATTCGCTGTCGCCGCTCGCGCCGCTTTCCTCGCCGAGGAAGGCGTGGTTCGGGTAGCTGCGGCGAACCGTCGAGATGATTTCGGCTTCGGCCATGCGGTCGACGTCGGTGACGAAATCGTTGCGGCTCTTGGTGTCGATTTTCAGCGAATCGAGGCGCGCGATGCTGCGCGCGATCAGATCGCCGGCGCGTCTGGCGGCGCGCATACCTATATTTAGCAGAGCATGCATAACGTGGCGCTAGAATAACAGAGCATGACGGCCCTCGTTCGCATCGTCCTCATCGATCCCAGTCATCCGGGCAACATCGGATCGGTCGCGCGCGCGATGAAGAACATGGGGCTTGCGGACCTGGTTCTGGTGCGGCCCCGGTCGTTTCCTCACGCCGACGCGGTCGCGCTGGCCGCGGGGGCGGACGACGTGCTGGCGGCGGCCCGCGTCACCGACACGGTCGACCAAGCGATCCGCGATTGCGCATTCATTGCCGGAACGACTTCGCGGCCGCGGTCCTACACCTGGGAGTTCGCGACGCCGCGCGATGCCGCGGCGCGCATTGCCGAGCTTCCGTCCGCCGTGCGCGCGGCGCTGTTGTTCGGGTCCGAGCGCTATGGGCTCGCGAACGACGATTTGAAGTACTGCAACCTCCTCGTGCGCATACCCGCGAACCCCGAATATTGCTCGCTCAACCTCGCGATGTCGGTGCAATTGCTCGCCTATGAGGTCTTGGTCGCGCGCGAGCAGCCGGTCACGCAGCGGCAGATAGAAGCCCCGCTCGCGGACTCCGGCGAGGTCGAGCGCTTGTACGCCCACGTGGCCGAAGTGTTGCGGGAGATCGAATTCGAGGACCGCACCGGATACTTGATGGAGCGCCTGCGCCGCCTGTTCAATCGCGCGCAGCTCGACCGCAACGAAGTGAACATCCTGCGCGGCATATTGAGTGCGGTGCAGGGTAGGCGCCGCCGCGCGGCCGAGAGCGACGGCCGGTGAATGCGCCCGCGTATTTGGATTACGCATCGACTACCCCGGTCGATCCGCGCGTCGCCGCCGCGATGGCGCGCTGCCTCACGGCGGGCGGCGTGTTCGGCAATCCGAGTTCGAGCGGCCATGTCTACGGCGCGGACGCGCAGGCGGCGGTCGAGGCCGCGCGTGCGCAAACGGCCGCCGCGGTCGGCGCCGACGCTGCGGACGTGATTTGGACGTCGGGCGCGACCGAGGCGGATAACCTGGCGATTTTCGGGCTCGCACAGCATGCGAAGGAGCGCGGCCGGCACATCGTCACGGCGCGCACCGAGCACAGGGCGGTCCTCGATCCGTGCCGGGAACTCGAGCGGCGCGGCTGGCGCGTGACCTATTTGCACCCGGACCGCGGCGGAATTCTGGATCCCGCCATGGTCGCATCGGCGCTTTGCGCCGATACCGTGCTGGTCTCGATCATGCACGTGAACAATGAGATCGGCGTCGTGCAGGACATCGGCGCAATCGCCGCGGCCTGCGCGCGGCACGGCGGCGCGCGCCTGCACGTCGATGCCGCGCAAAGCGTCGGCAAATGCCGCGTCGACTTCGCCGGCTGCGGCGCGGATCTCATGTCGCTGTCGGCGCACAAGGCCTACGGCCCGAAAGGCGTCGGCGCCTTGCTGGTCTCGCGCCGTCGCGGCGTGCAGATCGAAGCGCGGCAGTTCGGCGGCGGCCAGGAGCGCGGGCTGCGCTCCGGCACTGTCGCGACGCATCAAGTGGTCGGCATGGGAGCGGCGTTCAGCATCGCCGCGGCCGAGCAGGAGGCGGATGGCCGGCGGGCGGCGGCTTTGGCCGTGCGCCTGCGCACAGGGCTTGCCGCGCTCGGCGGCGTGCGCGAGAACGGCGACGGCGCGCGCGCCGTTGCGCAAATCGTCAATCTTTCGTTCGAGGATGTCGAGGGCGAAAGCCTGCTCGCGGACGTGGCCGCCGAGATCGCCGTGTCGACCGGATCCGCATGCGCCTCTTCGTCCAGCGAGGCGTCCTACGTGCTGCGCGCCTTGGGCCGCGACGAGCGGCTCGCGGAAAGCAGCTTGAGATTCAGCCTGGGCCGATTCACGACCGCCGCGCACATCGACCGGGCCGTTGCCGCGGTGACAGCGGCGGTCACGCGGCTGCGCCGCATCGCGGGTGTATGCGCTACAGCGAGCTGACGCGGCGCTATTTCGAGACCGCGGCGGCTGCCGGCACGCTGACCGGGCCCGGCGTCGCGCGCGGCGAGGCCGGCAGCCGCGCACAGGGGACCTGGGTGCGGTTCGATCTGCGCGTGGAGGGAACGCCGGGCCGGCGCCGCATATCGGCCGCGCGCTTTCAAGCATTCGCCTGTCCGCACACGATCGCGGTCGCCGCATGGGTCGCCCTGCAGGCGGCCGGACGGGCGCCCGAGCCCGCATTGCCGCAGGACGTGCATGCGCTGCGGCGGCTGTTCGACGTGCCGGTGGAGAAACTTGGCCGCCTTCTCGTGGTCGAAGATGCCTGGCGCGCCGCGGTTCGGGCCTTAGATGAAGAAACCGAGAACTAAGCGTCATGCGCGCGGGTGCGTGGCATGTTATGTATATCAGCGATCCTCAGATCAGGGGATTTAGTCGGAGGGCCTCGATTCATGGCAATCGTGCTGACGGCGGCGGCGGCGGAGCGGGTACGGACCCATTTGCACAAACGCGGTAACGGTCTTGGGCTGCGCCTGGGCATCAAGAAGACCGGCTGTTCCGGATTCGCTTACGTCGTGAATTACGCGGATGCGATCGGCCCCGATGATGCGGTATTTGACTTTGAGGGCATCAAAGTGATCGTCGATTCGACGAGCTTGCCGCTGATCGACGGGACGGTCGTCGATTTCGTCAAACAAGGGCTCAACGAGGCCTTCAAGTTCCAGAATCCCAAGGCCAAGGGCGAATGCGGGTGCGGGGAGAGCTTCAGCGTTTGAGCGTTGCGCGGCGGCCGACTTCGCGCGGTTTTCCTAAGTAATACAGGCACTTCGGCGATCGTGACGATTGCTTGACGGCAGCCGCTCGGCTACACTGCAAAGTCTTTGCCGCACCCCATGGCGGGTGCCCGAGAGCTTTCGCAATTCACCTTGAGGTCATCATGCCCGTTGAGCGCACTCTATCCATCGTCAAACCCGACGGCGTCGGCCGTAATCTGATCGGCGAGGTTTATCGCCGCTTCGAACTCGCCGCTCTGCGCATCGTCGCCGCGCGCATGATGCACCTGTCGCAAGCGCAGGCCGAGGCGTTCTATGCCGTGCACCGCGAGCGGCCGTTCTACAAGGATCTCGTGCGCTTCATGACCTCCGGCCCCGTGATGGTCCAGGTTCTCGAAGGAGAGAACGCGATCGCAAAGAACCGCGACGTCATGGGAGCCACGGATCCGAAGAAAGCGGCCGCCGGCACGATCCGCGCGGATTTGGCGACCAGCATCGACGAGAACGTCGCGCACGGCTCCGATGGGCCCGACACCGCGGCGCGTGAAATCGCCTATTTCTTCAGCGACATCGAGGTCTGTCCGCGCACGCGCTGAGGCGCGGCGCGGCTCGAACGCAATACCATGAATCAAGAGGCCGGCGATCGCGTCAATCTTCTCGGCTTGCCGCGCGCGGAGCTCGAGGCTTTCGTTGCGTCGCGCTTCGGCGCGAAGCCCTTCAGGGCGCGCCAGCTGATGAAGTGGATCTATCGGCGCGGCGCCGCCGATTTCGGCGAGATGACCGATTTGGCGAAGGATTTTCGCGAGCAGCTCGTGCAAGCGGCGAAGATTTCCGTACCGCGCATCGTCGCGAGCCAGAGCTCGAGCGACGGTACGCGCAAGTGGATGCTGGCGATGGACGCCGTGCAAGGGATCGAAACGGTCTATATCCCGGAGCCGGATCGCGGCACGCTTTGCATTTCCAGCCAGGTCGGCTGCGCAATGGATTGCTCGTTCTGCGCGACCGCGCAACAGGGCTTCAACCGCAATTTGAGCGTCGCGGAGATCGTCGGACAGGTATGGCTCGCGCAGCGCGAGCTTGCGCGGCCGGATGCCGGGGGCCGGAGGATCACGAACATCGTCTTCATGGGGATGGGCGAACCGCTCGCCAATTACCGCAACGTCGTTCCGGCGATGCGCGTTTTCACCGACGATCTGGCATACGACCTGTCGCGCCGGCGCGTGACCTTGAGCACGTCGGGCCTGGTTCCGCAAATCTACAAGCTCGCCGAGGAATGCAACGTCGCCCTCGCGGTCTCGTTGCACGCTCCGAACGATGCGCTGCGCAACGAACTCGTGCCGATCAACCGCAAGCATCCGATCGCCGAGCTGTTGGCGGCGTGTTGGCACTACATCGACAAGCAAAACGGCCGCAGCGTCACGTTCGAATACGTGATGCTCGATCGGATCAACGACCGTCCCGAGCACGCGCGCGAACTCACGCGCCTTCTGAAGGGAAGGCCCGCGAAGCTGAATCTCATCCCCTTCAACGCATTTCCGGGCACGCCCTACCGTAGATCCTCGGACGCGGCGATCTTGAAGTTCCGCGACATCCTCAACGACGCCGGCGTCATCGCGACGATCCGCCGCACGCGCGGCGACGACATCGATGCGGCATGCGGGCAGCTGGCCGGCAAGGTCACCGACCGCACGCTCGTGCGCCTCGGCGTCAAGCTGCCGCACGTGGCGGAGCGGCCGGCGGTGGCGCGATGAGGCTCGTCGCCGCGATGCTCGCCGCGGCGCTCGCGTTGTCCGCGTGCGTGTCGAGCGAGCAGCTCGAACCGGGAAAGAAGCCCGCCGACGCGGCCGCGATCAACGTGCAGCTCGCGATCGCGTACATGCGGCTCGACAAGCTGTCCATCGCGCGCAAATTCATCGAGCGCGCGCTGCGCCAGGATGCGGACGACGCCAGCGTGCAAGAGACCGCCGGCATCGTGTACGAGCGGATCGGCGATACGGAAAAGGCCCGGCACGCGTACTCCGAGGCCGCGCGCATCGGCAAGGACGACCCGGATATTTTGAATACCTATGCGGGCTATCTTTGCCGCACCCACCGGGCGGCGGAAGGCGAGAAGCTGTTCGAACGCGTGATCCGGAGCCCTCTGTACCAAACGCCGGAAGTGGCGATGGTGAACGCGGGCGTCTGCCTGGAGGGATCCGGCGACTATATCGGCGCCGACCGCTACTTCAACCGTGCGCTCGCGCAGCATCCGAACATGCCGCAAGCGCTGCTGGAGAGCGGCGCCCTCGCGCTCGAACGCAAGGATCCGCAGCAGGCGGCGGACACCGTGCGGCGCTATCTCGCCGTCAACCCGCCGAGTGCCGAAATTTTCTGGCTGGGCTTGCGCGCGGAGCGCGCCTTGGGCAACGAAAACGAAGCCGCCGCATACGGACAGCGGCTGCAGAAGGATTTCCCCGCGTCCAACGAAGCGCGCACGATGCGGGCCGGCATATCGCGATGAGCGCGGCGGAGGAAGTCGGGCCGCGCCTGCGAGCCGAGCGCGAGCGCCGCGGCATCAGCGTGCAGAAGGCCGCCGATGAATTGCGCCTCGACGGCCGGGCGGTCGAAGCGCTCGAACTCGGTCAATTCGAGCGCATCGGACCCGTCGTCTACGCGAAGGGGCATTTGAAGCGATACGCGGCGTTTCTCGGCCTGCCGCTCGAGGAAATCGCCGCCGGCTGCGCGTCGCTCGACGTTCATCAGGCCGAATCCGCGCTCCTGCCGGCCGCGACCCAAATGCGGCCGCGGCCTCCGTTTTCTCTGGCGCATGCGCTGCCGTGGCGCCGCTTCGCGATGCCGGCGCTGCTCATGCTGTCGATCGCGGGCGTGTTGTGGCGGAAGCCCGGGCGCGCGGCGCCGGCGCGGCCGCCGGCCGCGCCGCCCACGGCGCAGGCGCCGAACCGTGCGGTTGCGGCCGTCCGGGCGCCGGTGCGCGCCGAGGCGCAGGTGTCTCCGACCGCCGCCGGCGCCGAATCGGCCGGAGCGGTTGCGCCGCGGGCCGGCAGCGTGCATTTGCGCTTGGTGTTTTCCGCGAATTCATGGGTCGACGTCCACGATGGCGCGGGCAAGCGCTTGTTCGATGGGCTGAAAGGCGCCAATACCTCGCTCGCCCTCGTGGGCCGCGCGCCGCTCGCGCTGGTCATCGGGTTCGCAGGCGGCGTGCGCACGGAAATCAACGGACACCCGGTGCAGATCGAACCTGCGCTCGTCAGTGGTCATGTCGCACGCTTCAGCGTCGGCGCGGATGGCGCCCTGGGGCGCCCACAGTACCGTTCGCGGCCGCAGAATTGACGGAGAGCTCTTGAGCACGATCATAGAGCCCCTGCGCGGCGTTCACGACATCCTGCCGGCGCAAGCCGCCGCATGGCGGTTCCTCGAGCAAACGACGCGCGAGGTATTCGCCGCCTACGGCTACGAGGAGTTTCGTGTCCCGATCATCGAACAAACGCAGCTGTTCAAGCGCTCGATCGGCGATTTCACGGATATCGTCGAAAAGGAGATGTTCAGCTTCGTCGATCAGGGCGAGGACCACATCACGCTGCGGCCGGAGGCGACCGCGGGCATCGCGCGCGCGGTAATCTCGAACGGCATGCTGCGGACCGGCCGGCTGCGCGTCTGGTGCATGGGCCCGATGTTCCGGCGCGAACGTCCGCAGGCCGGGCGATACCGCCAGTTCCACCAGATCGATGCCGAGGCTTTCGGCTTCGAAGGCCCGGACATCGATGCCGAGATGATCCTGCTGTCGGCGCGCCTGCTGCGCCGCTTGGGCCTGTCGCGGATAAAGCTCCATCTGAATTCGCTCGGGACGCCGGCTGCGCGCGCGGCGTATCGCGAGCGCCTCGTCGCCTATTTCAGCACGTACGAGTCGCAGCTCGACGAGGATAGCCGCCGGCGCCTGCACGGCAATCCATTGCGGATTTTGGATTCGAAGCACCCGGATACCCAGCGTATCGTTGCCGGCGCGCCGCATCTGGCGGATTCCCTCGATCCGGAGTCGAAGACCCACTTCGAGACGCTGTGCGGCCACCTGCGGGCCGCCGGCATCGAGTATCATGTCGACCAGCGCTTGGTGCGCGGATTGGATTACTACACGCGCACCGTGTTCGAATGGATCACCGATTCGCTCGGATCGCAGAGCACGGTTTGCGCCGGCGGGCGCTACGACGGATTGGTGGCCCAGCTGGGCGGGGCGCCGACGCCGGGGATCGGCTGGGCGATGGGCCAGGAGCGCATCGTCATGCTGCTGGAAAAACAGGGACGGATCGTTCCTGCGGATGGCCCGCAAGTGTATTTGATCGCGAGCGGGGAACGCGCGCAGCGCGCGGGACTCGAACTGGCGGAGCGGCTGCGCGAGGCGCGGCCGGATTTGAGGCTGCAGGTCAATATGGGCGGCGGCAATTTCAAAGCCCAATTCAAGCGCGCGGACAAGAGCGGTGCACGCTATGCGATCGTGCTGGGAGACGACGAGGTCGCTCGCGGCACGGTGAGTTGGAAGGATCTGCGGGGCGGGCAAGCCCAGCAAGAGTGTGCGATCGATCGAGTTGCCGAGCGCATCGGCGTCTTGTTGGGCAATGAGCAAGCGAACACGGGGTAGTCATGGCTGAAGATTATTTGACCGACGACGAGCAAGTAGAGGCCGTCAAACGCTGGTTGACCGAGAACGGTCCGTGGCTGCTCGCGGGCGCCGTGCTGGGCGCGGCCATTCTGTTCGGTTACCGGTTCTACGAGAGCCACCGCACCGCGCGCGCGCTCCAGGCCGCCTCGCAATTCGACCAAATGACCGCGGCGCTCGGCCGCAACGACCGGGTCGGTGCGCGGCGCATCGCCGCGGAAATCGTCGATAAATATTCCGGCGGGCCGTACGCCGATCACGCGGAGTTGACGCTTGCGCGCATGGACGTCGACGACGGCAAATTCGCGGATGCGGCCGCGCCGCTCGCGCAAGTCATGAATGACTCGAAGGACACGGAGCTGCGCAAGATCGCGCGCCTGCGGCTCGCGCGCGTGCAGATCGCTCTCGGCAAGCCTGACGCTGCGCTCAAGACGCTCGCGCAGGGCGGCGAGCCCGGGGCGTTCTCGGCGCTCTATCACGAGGTGCGCGGCGATGCGCTCTATGCGAACAAGGACCGGAGCGGTGCGCTCGAGGAATACCAGCGTGCGCTCGCGCTGACCGACCCCTCCACCGGCGACACCGGCTTGTTGACGCTCAAGATCACCGATCTCGGCGCCGCCCCGGCCGCAAAAACGGCGGCGCCGTAATGCGCGCCTCGCTCACGCTGGGACTTGCCGCGCTGCTGATCGTTGCCGGCTGCAGCAAGGACAAGTCCGCCGAGAAACCCGCGAAGCTGGTCGAGTTCCCGACGACGTTGGCGGTCAACAAGCTCTGGAGCGTCGACGTCGGCGGCGGCAAGCACCAGATGCTGCTGCGGCTCGGTTTGGGGCCCTGCGTCGACGACGGCATCGTCTACGCGGCATCGCACAAGGGCGAGGTGATGGCGGTGCGCCTGGACAGCGGGCGCACGGTCTGGCGCAAGCGCCTGCGCCTGCCGCTGTCCGGCGGTCCCGGCGCCGGCTTCGGCATCGTCGTCGTCGGCTCGAGCAAGGGCGACGTGGTCGCGCTGGATAGTGCGACGGGGAACGAAAAATGGCGCACACGCGTGAATTCGGAATTGCTGTCGGCGCCGGCGATCAGCGCGCATGTCGTGGTTCTGCGGTCCGTCGACGGACACTTGCGCGGGCTCGATACCGCGACGGGCAAGGAGATCTGGTCGGTCGAACAGCAAGTGCCGCGCCTCAGTCTGCGCGGCATCGCGACCCCCGTCATCGCCAAGGAATCGGTCATCAGCGGGTTCGACAACGGCAAAGTCGAGGCGGTCAATCTGAAGAACGGCGACACGCTCTGGGATGCGACCTTGGGGGCGCCGCATGGCTCCACCGAACTCGCTCGCCTGGTCGACGTCGATGCCGCGGTCAAGGTGGTCGGCGACAACGTCTATGCGACCGGGTATCACGGCCGCACGGCGCAGATCGGCCTGGACTCGGGCCAAATCTGGTGGGCGCACGACATGTCGAGCGATCACGGCCTCGCGGTGGATGACCAGAATGTCTACGTTTCCGAGGCCGACGGCACGGTCGTCGCGCTGCGCGCACGCGACGGGTCGGTCGTCTGGCGCAACGATCAGCTGAAATGGCGGCGCTTGAGCGCTCCGGTCGTGACGGACACGGCGGTCGTCGTCGCCGACTATCAGGGCTACGTGCACTGGCTCGACAAGGGCACCGGCAAGTTCGTCGCCCGCACGCGCGACTCGAAGTACCGCGTCTCGAACGCGCCGGTGGCGATCGCCGACACGGTCGTGATCTTGAGCGACGGCGGCGAGCTCGCGGCATTCCGCGCGGCTGCGCGGCCGGCCGGTTAGAAAGACCTCTTGCTGCCGGTAATCGCGCTAATTGGTCGGCCGAACGTAGGAAAGTCGACCTTATTCAACGCGATGACCGGCACCCGCGATGCCTTGGTCGCGGATCTTCCGGGCTTGACGCGCGATCGGCAGTACGGGTTTGCGCGCCGCACCGACGTGCCCTGCATCGTCGTCGACACCGGCGGCATCGTCGAGACCGCCAGCGAGATCGAGAGTTTGATGGTCGCGCAGACCGAACGCGCGATCGAACAGGCGGACCGCTTGATCGTCGTCGTCGACGGACGCGCGGGCGCGACGCCGCTGGACGTGTTCGTCGCGCGTCTCGCACGGCGCAGCGGCAAGCCGGTCGTCCTCGCGGTCAACAAGACGGAAGGCTACGATCCGTCCTCCGCCGTCGCGGACTTTCACCAACTGGGACTCGGTGAGCCGCAGTCCGTCGCCGCCGCGCACGACCAAGGCGTGATCTCCTTGCTCGAAGCCGCCCTGTCCGGGCTCTCTCCGGACCCGGGCGACGGACCCGAGATCACCGGCATCAAAGTCGCCGTGATCGGACGTCCGAACGTCGGCAAGAGCACGCTGATCAACCGCATTATCGGCGAGGAGCGGCTCGTGGCCTTCGATAAGCCCGGCACGACCCGTGACGCCGTGATGGTGCCGTTCGAGCGCGACGGCGAGCAGTACACCCTGATCGATACGGCCGGCGTGCGCAGGCGCGCGCGCGTCGAGCAGGCGGTCGAGAAATTCAGCGTGATCAAGACGCTGCAGGCGATCGAGTCGGCCCACGTCGTCGTCGTCGTCGTCGATGCTCACGATTCGGTCGCGGAACAGGACGCGAGCCTGCTGGGAACGGTCATCGAGCAGGGGCGCGCGCTCGTGATCGCGGTCAACAAGTGGGACAACATACCGACGGAGCAGCGCGATTTGATCCGCCAGCAAATCGAACAGCGCATGAGCTTCGCTGATTTCGCGGCGCTGCATTTCATTTCCGCGCGCCACGGCAGCGGCGTCGGCGAATTGTTCGCATCGGTGCGTCACGCATACGCGGCGGCCATGCGCGAACTGGCGACGCCGGAATTGACCCGAGTTCTCGAGGCCGCGATCGAAAGCCACCAGCCGCCGCTGGTGCACGGCCGGCGGATCAAATTGCGCTACGCACACCAGGGCGGGCGCAATCCGCCGATCATCGTGATTCACGGCAATCAAACGCAAGCCGTGCCGGACGCCTATCGGCGCTATTTGGTGAACGTCTACCGCAAGGCGTTCGATTTGACCGGCACGCCGGTGCGCGTCGCGTTCCGCGGCGAGGAGAACCCGTTCGCCGGCAAGCGCAATCCGCTGACCCCGCGCCAGGTGCGCAAACGCAAGCGTCTCATCCAACGAAATAAGCGCTAAACTAAAAGAGCGCTTGGGGGGATCCCCGGGGAGGCGCCGTGCGGACGTTGTTGAAGTCGCGATGGTTCCGCATTGCGGCGTTGGTACTCCTGCTCGCCGGAATGTATGCCGGGGCTGGTTTTTGGCTCGTCCCGAGACTGTTGCGCTCGGCGATCGTCGATCAGGCCAAGGCGGCTCTCGGGCTCGAAGCGACGGTCGGCGAGATCCGGTTCAACCCGTTCCTGCTGGAGCTGGACTTGCGCGACGTTGCGATCACGGACGCGTCGCGGCAGCCGATGGCGGGTTTCAGCCGGCTGTTCGTCGATTTCGAAATTTCCTCCCTGTGGCATCGCGCCTACGTCTTCCAGGAAGCGGATATCGAGCGGCCGTTCGTGCGCGCGATCCAAGGCACCGATGGGCGCTTGAACTTGATGCGCCTCGAGCCGAAATCCATCACGCCTGCGCCCGCGGCGAGGAATGCGCCGCTGCCGCGCATCGAGATCGCGCTGTTGCGGATATCCGGCGGCAGCGCAAGCTACGAGGATCGAAGCCGGCCGGCGCATTTCACGATGCAGCTCGCGCCGGTCGACTTCACGCTGCGCAACTTCGTGACCGATGCCCAAGGCGGGCAATTCCATTTTTCCGCGTCGTCGAAACTCGACGAGCGCATCGATTGGCGCGGAAGCATGTCGGTGCGGCCGCCGGCCTCGGACGGCGAGATTCGGATCACCGATCTCTCCGCGCACACGGTTTGGGCATACTTGAAGAACGAACTCGGGAATCGCATCGGCTTCATCGTGCACTCGGGCAAGATCGCCGCCGACGCGCACTACCGCTTCTCGCTGCGAGACGTGCTGCAATTGAATGCCGACGGCGTCCATGTCGAAGTCTCCGATCTGCGCGTCGCGCCGCCGGGCTCGGCCACCGACTGGGTAACGCTGCCCTCGCTGAAGATAGACGGCACTTCGGTCGACGTCGCCGGCCGTCAAGTCCACGTGGATAGGGTCGTGCTCACGGGGCTTGGAGTCAGCGCATGGCTGAACGCGGATCGTTCGATCAATTTGACGGAACTCCGAGGTGCCGCGCCGCCGCCCGTGGCGACCACGCCGCGGACAGCCGCGCCGCCGGCTTGGCGCGTGGACGTGAAGAAATTCACGCTCGAGGATGCGCATATTGCGGCCGAAGATCGCGCGACGGCGCCGCCCGCCAAAGTCGTGCTCGCGCCCATATCCCTCGAAGTCGACGGCGCCAGCCTCGATCTATCGCGGCCGCTTGCGGTCAAGCTCGCTAGCGGCGTCGACGGCAAGGGGCGCTTTGCCGCGACCGGCGAGATCGTCCCGTCGCCGCTTGCCGCGCGCGTCGCGGCCAAAGCCAATGACATCGATTTGCGCGCGCTGCAGCCCTATATCGCGCAGCTGACCTCGATGACGTTGAAGCGCGGATTCTTGAGCGGCGATTTGGATCTTCGCTATCAGCACGGCGGCCCGGCGATGACGCTCGCCGGCAACGTTCGCGTCGACGATCTGCATACGGTCGACAACGCGCTGCGCAACGACTTCATCAATTGGCGCAGGCTGGACGTGCGCGGCTTGAAATTCCAGGTCGATCCCGACCGCCTCACGATCGCGCGCATCGTCGCCCGGGCCCCGTATGCGCGCGTGATCATCGAGCCCGACCAGACCTTGAACGTGAAGCGCATTCTCACCCGGGCCGGGCCCGGCCCGGGTTCCGCGAAGACCGCGGCGAAGGTGCGGGCGCGGGCGGCCGCGGCGCCGCCGCCGCAGCATGCAGAACGCGCGATGCCCATCGCGATCAAGGCGGTCGATGTCTATGCGGGCCGGGCCGATTTCACGGATCTGTCGATCCAACCGAATTTCTCGTCCGGCATCGACAAGCTCAACGGCCGCATCCTGGGCCTTTCGTCGGCGCCGAACGCGCGCGCGCACGTCGATCTCGGCGGCGAGGTGGGCCCCTACGCGCCGGTCTCGATCAAAGGCGACGTCAATCCGTTCGGCCCCGCGCTGTATGCGGATTTGGCGATGAGCTTCCGCAACATGGATTTGACGATATTCAACCCTTACGCCGGCAAATTCGCGGGCTACAACATCACCAAGGGCAAGCTCACGACCGAACTGCATTACAAGATCGTCGGCCGCAAGCTCGATGCGACCCACCACGTCGTCGTCGACCAGCTCGAGTTCGGCGGGAAAACCGCCAGCAAGGATGCCGTGTCGCTGCCGATCAAACTGGCGGTGGCGCTGCTGCGGGACCGGCATGGCGTCATCGATTTGAATTTGCCGGTCAAGGGCTCGCTCGGCGACCCGAAATTCCGCTTGGGCCCGATCATCTGGCAAGTCCTGCTCAATATCCTGACGAAGGCCGTGACCGCGCCGTTCGCGCTATTGGGCCACTTGTTCGGCGCGGGCCCGCAAATCCAATACGTCGACTTTCATGCGGGGAGCGCGGCCCTCGATGCGACCGGCATAGACAAGATGCGCGCGGTCGCAAAGGCATTGGGCGCACGCCCGCAGCTGAAAGTGGACGTGCCGATCGCGCCGCTCGCGGCGCTCGATGCACCGGCGCTCGCCGCGCGGCAGTTCGCCGCCGAGATCGCCGCGGCGCGCGTCGCGCAGGCCGGCGCGAACAAGCCGAAGCGGACCGCCGCCGCGCCGCCGCCGTTCGATCAGCTCGATGCGCGCGCCCAGATACGCGTGCTGACGGCGCTCTATCGCGAGCAATTCGGTGCCGCGCCGAGATTCCCGCCGCCGGCCGAGGCGCCGAAATCCGCGAGCGAGGCGCAGCTTGCGCAGCGTACCTACCTCGAGACGCAACTGAAGAGCCGCATCACCGTCGGCGATGAGGAGCTGAAGGTGCTCGCCGAGCAGCGCGCGGTCGCGCTGGAGAAGGCGCTGTTGACCGATACCGGGCTGGATCCGCAGCGGGTCTTCCTGGTCGCCAACGACAAGGCCGCGGTGCACGGCGGGATGGCGCGCCTGGAGCTGTCGCTCGAGTGAGATCAAGGAACGAATCACGCTCCACCGGGTCGAAATATACAGAACGGCGGCGATTCAGGAGACCTATGATGAGCACCATCAAATCATTGGCCGGCGTCGTGATCGCGGGCTTATTGGCGGTCATGGGCGGCGCGGGCGCGGCGGCGGCGGTGCAACCGGCGGCTGGACCCGAAGCGCAGATACCGTTCGCCAATCATCACGGGATCTACAGTTGGCAGGTCGTGAACGATCGCACGCTGTTGATTCAGAGCCAAAGCGGCGCTTGGTACAAGGCGACGCTGATGAGCTCCTGCCTCGAGCTGCCGTTTTCCGAAAGGATCGGCTTCAAGACGAACCCCGACGGCAGCTTCGATAAATTCAGCGCGATCTACGTGCGCCACCAACGATGTCCGCTGATCTCCCTGGTCAAAACCGAGGCGCCGAAGAAAAAGGCCGCAGCCGCCGCAAAGACCGCCCCCGCGAAGCCAAAGGCGCCGGGCAAACAGTGAGCGGCTGGCGCGAGACCGCCAAGCTCAGCTCATGTCGGCTCCTCATCGACGATCGCACGGACCGTTCCGCGCGCCAGGCGCGCCTCGATGCGCGTGCCGATGGGTGCGTCGGCGGCAGCACGCAGGATCTCGCCGCTGCCGATGCTGACGATCGCATAGCCGCGCGTCAGCGTGGCGAGCGGGCTCACCGCGTGCAGCGTGCGCACGAGCGGCAACAGCCGTTCGCTCGCATGCCGCAGTTGCCGCAGCTCCGCCGCACGCAGGCGCGCGAACAAATCGGCGTGGCGGGCGGCGCGCTCGCGCACGCGCACTCCCGGACTTGCGCGCCAGAGGCGGCTCTGCCGCAGGGCGAGCAGGGAGCGCAGCGTGGCGAGGTTTTGCAGCAATCCGCGCCGCAAGCGTTGCTCGATCTCGTCCAGGCGCTGCATGTGTTCGGTCAACCGTGCCGATGGCCCGGCTTGCGCCGCGCGGCCGGCAAGCCAGGCGAGGCGCGCGCGCGCGTCGCGCAGCCGGCGGCGCATCGTTTGCCGCAAGCGCTGGCCTAAGGCACGGAACGCCTTGAGCCATTCCTCGACGTCCGGCACGACGATTTCGGCGGCGGCCGACGGCGTCGGCGCACGCACGTCGGCGGCGAAATCGGCGATCGTGAAATCGACCTCGTGGCCGACGCCGCTGACGACCGGGATCGGGCAGGCTCTTAGCGCGCGCGCGACGGATTCGTCGTTGAATGCCGCGAGGTCCTCGAGCGAGCCGCCGCCGCGCGCCAGGATCAATACATCGCATTCGCCGCGCTCGCCTGCGAGCCTCAGGGCCGCGACGATCGCCGCCGCGGCTTGAACGCCCTGCACCGGAACCGGGTAGACGAGAACCGCCGCGGCCGGGTAGCGGCGTGATAGGACGTGCAATATGTCGCGAACGGCGGCCCCGGTCGGGGAGGTGACGATGCCGATGCGCCGGGGTAGCCGAGGCAGCGGGCGCTTCAGTTCGGCCGCAAACAGCCCTTCGGCCGACAACTTCGCCGCGAGCTCCTCGAACTGGCGCTTCAGCTGGCCGACGCCCGCGTCTTCGATGTGATCGACCAGCAGCTGGTATTCGCCGCGCGGTTCGTACAGCCCGACGCGGGCGCGGACCAGAACCTTTTGGCCGTCCCGGGGGGTGAACGACGAGAGCATGTTGCGCTGGCGGAACATCGCGCAGCGCACCTGTGCGGTGGCGTCTTTCAGCGAGAAATACCAATGTCCCGAGCTCGGGCGTGCGAAATTCGAGATTTCGCCTTCCAGCCAAAGGCTGCCGAAGCCGTGCTCCAGGAGTACCCGCGCCTCGCGATTCAGCCGCGAAACCGAGTAAACGTCGCGTTCCTTGATCCCCATCCCGGATGTCGAATTCATCATTCGAAGCATACTGCGGTTTACCCGCCGACGGGCGCAAGGTAGAATGCGGCGCCTCTTACACGAACCAGCGTGAACGCGGTCACCTATGCGTATTCTTGAAGAGGCACTGACTTTCGACGATGTCCTGTTGGTTCCGGCCTATTCGGAAGTCCTGCCGCGGGAAGTCTCTTTGTCGACCCAATTGACGCGCAACATCCGCGTCAATCTGCCGATCCTGTCGGCCGCGATGGATACCGTGACCGAAGCGCGGCTCGCGATCACGATCGCCCAAGAGGGCGGCATCGGCATCATTCACAAGAACATGTCGGTCGCAGAACAGGCGCGCCAGGTAAGCCGCGTGAAGAAGTTCGAGAGCGGCGTCATCAGCGATCCGATCAGCGTCAGTCCGGAAATGACGATACGCGAGGTCATCGAGCTTACGCGCGCGAAGAACATTTCCGGGGTTCCGGTCGTGCGCGGCACGAAAGTCGTCGGCATCGTCACGCACCGCGATTTGCGCTTCGAGACCAAGCTCGACGCGCCGGTATCGTCCGTGATGACCCCGCAAACGCGGCTCGTCACCGTGCGCGAGAACGCGCCGAAAGAAGAAGTTCTCGCGCTACTTCACAAGAACCGCATCGAGAAGGTGCTGGTCGTCGATGGCGATCATGAATTGAAGGGCATGATCACGGTCAAGGATTTCCAAAAGGCGACTGAATTTCCGAACGCGTGCAAAGACGCCGTCGGCAGCCTGCGCGTCGGCGCTGCGGTCGGCACCGCGCCCGACACGCTCGATCGTGTCGCGGCGCTGCGGGACGCGGGCGTCGACGTGATCATCGTCGATACCTCGCACGGACACTCGCGCGGCGTGCTCGACATGGTCGCCAAGATCAAGAAAGCCTATGGCGACCTGCAGGTAATCGGCGGCAACATCGTCACCGCGGAAGCCGCGCTGGATTTGGTCAAATACGGCGCCGATGCGGTCAAGGTCGGCATCGGCCCGGGCTCCATATGCACGACGCGCGTCGTCGCAGGCGTCGGCGTGCCGCAAATCAGCGCGATCGCGCGCGTGGCGCGGGCGCTCGAAGGCAGCGGCGTGCCGGTTATCGGCGACGGCGGCATTCGCTATTCCGGCGATATCGCCAAGGCGCTGGCCGCGGGCGCGCACACCGTGATGATCGGCGGATTGTTCGCGGGCACCGAAGAGTCGCCGGGCGAGGTCGAGCTCTATCAAGGCGGCTCCTACAAGGCGTATCGCGGCATGGGCTCGATCGGCGCGATGGCGCAGTCGCACGGATCGAGCGACCGGTATTTCCAGGACACGACGACCGAACTCGAGAAGCTCGTGCCGGAGGGCATCGAAGGCCGCGTCGCGTACAAGGGGAGCCTCGTCGCGATATTGCATCAGCTGACGGGCGGCCTGCGCGCCGCGATGGGCTATACCGGCAGCTCGAACATCGAACAAATGCGCACGCGCCCGCAGTTCGTGCGCATCACGCACGCGGGCGTGCGCGAAAGCCACGTACACGACGTGACGATCACCAAAGAAGCGCCCAATTACCGGATTGGCTGATGTCCGACATTCATGCCGACCGCATTCTGATCCTCGACTTCGGTTCCCAATACACTCAGCTGATCGCGCGGCGCGTGCGCGAACTGGGCGTCTACTGCGAGATCTACGCATGGGACGCCGATGTCGCCGACATCCGGCGCTTCGCGGCCAAAGGCGTGATCCTCTCCGGCGGCCCGGAGTCGGTCTACGACGCAGAAGGGCCGGCGGCGCCGCCCGCGGTGTTCGAACTCGCCGTGCCCGTGCTCGGCGTCTGCTACGGGATGCAAACCATGGCCGCGCAGCTCGGCGGCAAGGTCGAATCCTCCGCGCACCGCGAATTCGGCTTTGCGCAGGTCAGGCCCGAAGCCGCTTCGCGCCTGTTCGACGGCCTCGAGGATGCGCGCGACGCCGCCGGGCGCCGCTTGCTCGACGTGTGGATGAGTCACGGCGACCGCGTCATCGCGGCGCCGCCCGGTTTCAAGGTGATCGGCGCGAGCGACAACGCGCCGCTCGCGGCCATGGCCGATGAAGCGCGCGGTCTATACGGACTGCAGTTCCATCCGGAGGTCACGCACACGCTGCAGGGCGGCGAGATCCTGCGCCGTTTCGTGCGCGAGATCGCGGGCTGCGAGGCGAATTGGGCGACGCCCTCGATCATCGACGACAGCATCGAGCGGATCCGCAAGCAAGTGGGCCAGGATCGCGTCCTGCTGGGGCTGTCGGGCGGAGTGGACTCTTCGGTGCTCGCGGCGCTGCTGCACCGTGCGATCGGCGATCAACTGACGGCCGTCTTCGTCGATCACGGCTTGCTGCGGCTCGGCGAGGGCGATCAAGTCATGGCGGCCTTCGCCGAACACATGGGCATCCGCGTCATTCGCGTCGACGCCGAAGCGCGCTTTCTCGCGGCGCTCGCGGGCCACACGGACCCGGAAGCGAAGCGCAAGATCATCGGCCGCACCTTCGTCGAAGTCTTCGAGGAAGAGTCCGCGAAGCTCGCCGGGGTGAAGTGGCTCGCGCAAGGCACGATCTATCCGGACGTGATCGAATCGGCCGGCGCGAAGACCGGCAAGGCGCACGTGATCAAGTCGCATCACAACGTCGCCGGACTGCCGCAAGGCATGCGCTTCAAGCTCCTCGAGCCGCTGCGCGAACTGTTCAAGGACGAGGTGCGCAAGCTCGGGCTTCAGCTCGATTTGCCGGCGGAAATGGTCCACCGGCATCCGTTCCCGGGTCCCGGCCTCGGCGTGCGCATCTTGGGTGAAGTGAAAAAGACGCACGCCGATCTGCTGCGCCGAGCGGACGCGATCTTCATCGAGGAGCTGCGCCGCAACGATCTCTACGACAAGGTCAGCCAGGCATTCGCGGTATTTCTGCCGGTGCGTTCGGTCGGCGTCATGGGCGACGGGCGGCGCTATGATTACGTGATCTCGCTGCGCGCGGTCGAGACGATCGATTTCATGACGGCGCGCTGGGCGCGCCTTCCGTACGATTTCCTCGACCGCGTCGCGCTCCGGATCATCAATGAAGTGCGCGGCATCTCGCGCGTCGTCTA
>VFSW01000591.1_pt1 | contig 53323 bp, 59 predicted proteins | sample 5358111 | NCBI WGS metagenome assembly VFSW01 (sample SAMN11554181, study PRJNA540505) | mine drainage metagenome | isolation source: sediment from site ElyBrook_90M | place: USA: Ely Copper Mine, Vershire, VT | collected 2017
GAGCCAGGAGGGGAAGTTGAATCCCCCTTTTCCGCTCTGCAGGCGGACGCATAGCCGATCTGCCATCCTGGCGCAATCCTATTGTTAATTGTTGCTTGGTATTTAAAGTTTATTATGCTTATTAATACTGGTGAGATTGTGGCCGAAGTCAATACGATTCCAGAGGGCTTAATATCCAAAACACAGGTCTTTGATGCTAAAACCCCTATCACAAAAATTGTTCCTGCAGTGCAGGAATGCGACGCAGTAGTGGTAAACAAGAACAATGAGTATTTTGGAATAATAGATTTTAGGATGATATATCGTTATTTTCAGGATCTGAAGCTCCCAAAGGCCGAAATGGCATCCAAGTTTGCTACTCGTGTGCCCCGCGTATCCAACAGCACGTCCATCGATGACGTGATAGACTATTTCCACAAGGCAAGGACAAGGGCATTGCCATATGTGAGAAACAACAAGGTTTCTGGAATCCTAACAAGATCCACAATGATAAAGGTGCTGCTTTCACTCAACAGGATAAGAGGACTGACAGTGAAGCATGCGATGTCAACCCCTCTTATTGCCATAGACGTAAGCGCATCCGTCCCCCAGACGCGGACGGTCATGAAGAACAACAAGGTGAACAGGCTTGCGGTGCTGGAAGGCAGCAGGTTTATCGGCATGGTCACAAACTACGACCTTGTCGGCGTCTATCTCAAAAACAACGAAAGGCTGCCCGAGCGGAAAAATTACACCTACACCCCATCAAACTTGAGGCTTTCCGAAATCGTCCAAAGAAATCCGAGGACGATAGACCAAGGCAGGCCGCTCGAGGATGCGGTGAGGAGCATGGTGGAGAACAAGGTATCCTCCCTGATTGTTACAAAAGGAGACAGTCCGATCGGAATCATAACCGATCTGGATATAATAATCAGCGCATCCGCCGAGGGCGGCGCGGGAAGGGATAAGATCTTTATCTCCGGCCTGGATGCGGAGACGTACCAGTTTGAGGATGAATTGAGGGATACGCTAAAGGCCTTCATAGCCAAGACCGAGAAGTTCAACAGGGCGGACGTGAATTACATAAGCGTTGTGGTCAAGAAGTTCAGGACGAAATCCTACGATATCAGCGCCAGGCTGTCAATCGGAAGGGAGGGCACTCTGAACATTCATACAAGCGGGTACCTTTTTGAAAGGACCATGGCAGATATGCTTGATAACCTCGCAAAGGAGATAAAGAAGAGAAAGGAAAAGCACGTAACATTAAGGAAGGTTCTGCATGAGCGCGCCGAGGAAGGGCAGGGCGAGTAGACTATGAACCCATCAAGGAAAAGTATCAAGTCACAGTCAAGCCTAGAGTTGCTGATAACATTGGCATTCGGACTTGTGATCCTATTGCCGATAGTGGTCCTCGCGTTTATACAGATATCAAACTCATCATCGACTCTTTCCGCAACGGAGGCGCAGGCTACGGCACAGAAGCTTGCGGGTGTCGCCTCTACTGTTGCGGCGCAGGGTCAGCCAGCAAAGCAGCTTGTGCTTGTACAGATACCCCAGAGCGTAACCCATATTTACATAGGCACCACTGCCGGCACTATAGGGCACGAGATAATATTTGTTGTAAACACCAACGCGGGCCCGAGCTACGTGACCGCGTACACGCCGCTGAATGTGAGTGGGTCCATATCCGCGGATATCAATCCCGGGGTGTATTTGGTAAATGTCAGCGCGCAAAATTCCTGCCCCAACTATCCCGCGCTTCCATGCGCATACATAGCAACAACCTGATCGCTCAATACGGTGTGAACGATATTTGGGTCTCCCTGAGCTTCCTGTAGAACGCCTCCTCTGCCGCATCCTCCCTTGGGCGCACGACAAGGTGGTCAAACCCGGTCCAGACCGAATACCAGCTGGCGGGCGTCAGTATTATGCCCACAAGGTCTGCAAGTATGCCTGCCTGGTTTATCGTGGACAGGACGACTGCGTCAACAATCCCTATTATGACCCCTGCAAGAACAAGCATCATGGCGTGCCTCCTGTAGCCCGCATATTCTTTTCTCAAAAGCCTATAATGTTTCTTGAAGTATTCCCTGAGCCTTTGCTTTATGAGTTCCTCATGAGCCGTGTTCCTCACCGCCTTTGGGATCAGGAGGTGCAGGTCCATTCCCTCCTCCCTGCGCCCGCGCGCCGCGCGTTTTGCGGCTGTCAGGAAGTCCTCCGAAAGCGCCCGCTCATTATACGGCCTAGGGTCAAAGTCCGAGAATATGTCATCGTATGTATCGAGAACAAGGCTTATCTCCGTTTTATTCAGAATGTTCTTGATACTGCTTTCTGAAACCATAGTCGATATTTGAATTACAGCCTTTTAAGCCTTGGCAGAGGGCATGCAATCCACGCCTATATCCTTAGCATGTATGTGTCCCTGTAGATCTTCCTGCCCTGCTTTATGCTGTACAGGGTATAGGAAGTCTTTGGCTTGAGCTTGTTGTACAGGAAAAAGGTTTTCATGGCTCCCTTGCTGCTTACATAAACATCGATGCCGGTCTCGTGCTCGTCGATCTTCGCTATGAAGGCGCCCCTTGCCTCAAGGAACCGTTTCACTTTCTGCATCATGGCATTCACCCGCTCTTTTTCACCGCGTATCTGGAATACCGCTTCGTAGTACCCGGAGCTTTTCCTGAAACAGTCCTGGCAGATCGCGTGCGAGCCCTTCAGCACTATCTCCTTTTCGAAAACCACCTTATGGTCCTCGCCTATCGGCACCGTCACCACCGTCTTCGCCGCCTTCTCTCCGTACTCCTTCACGTCTATTTTGCATTTTGAATTGCACAGGAGCTTGGCGAGCGCATTGCCGAGCGATTTCTTTGTGAATTCGACATAGCCCTCGCTGGTCTTTATCCTCCCGCATCTTTTGCAGTACTCTATTGCGCCTGCGCGCGTAGGGAAGTCCTTTGAGGCCTTTTCGGTAACGCAGAATTCGCAGAATTCCCCTATGAAGGACGCGTCCTTGCTTGTCCTGTCACACGTCGGGCAATGTTTTATCATATTAACACCATTTTGTCTGAAGGCATTGGCACTTGCCCGAGAAACATCATCAAATCAATTATTTGCATAGCGCTTGCTGACTATCGCACCGTAGGCGGGCCTTGTTATGAAGACGCTCAGGAGCGCCCCGAAGATGGTTGCCTCGGAGAAGCCGATTACATCAACCAGCGATGTCGAAAGGAAGAGCGGTATCATCGCTATGACCAGGAGCGCCGCATCGGTCCATACTATGTAAAATGCCTTGCCGAGAAGGGAATTTGCGGAGAGATCTACTTTCTTGGCTATTATCTCATCAGTTATTATTATCTGCGCGTCCACCCCGGTCCCTATTACGGCTATCATTCCGGCCACGGCGGCAAGGTCTATCGTGCCCACCAGTCCTATTATCGACACTATTATGAAGAGCTCCATTACTGTTGTAAGCAATATCGGAGCCACGAGGAATAGCTTCCTGTACCTTATTGTTATGAAGATCGAGACCGCAAGGACCGCGGCGGCACCGGCTATCGCGCTCACATAGAGGAACTTGGAGCCCAATGTTGGCGGAATAGTGGTCGGGGCGCCAGGTATCACGGCAACCGGCAGGGCCCCTCCGCTCAGCACGCTCGCTATCGTCTTGGATTGGTTAGTTGCATACGCCAGCCTCTGGTTTATCGGTAGCGTGACCGGCGCCACCCCGCTCACCTGGTAGCTGCTGCTTACATTGCCGTTTGTTATCGATGCCGCGAGGATCGGCGATGATATCAGCCCGATCATGGGCCACGAGTCTATCTGTGTCTGGTTGAAAGTGACATTGATGTAATTTGGGGTCATGTTGGCCCGGCTTTCAAGTCTCACCGTATAGTTGAGGGACCTCAAATATGCCACCAGGCTCTGGTCTATATTGGAGCTTGCAAGTACCAATTTGTAATTCTTGTTTGAAGTGAAGTAATTCTTTGCACTAGTTATGCTGGAGTTTGACGAGGAGACCGGCACCACGGGTATAGTTTGGTTGCCGAATGCGAGCGCATCCTGCATGTCCTTCAGCGCCCCGCCCTGTGAAATGTGCGTCCCCTGCGCAAGCCAGGATTGGTTTATCAGTATGGCGGCCTGCTCTGGCCTGTCGAGGAACATGTAGAGGGGCTTGTTCGCCTGCCCGAAAACTGCCTGAGCGAACGGTTTTTCGGCAGCCTGTGTTATGAAGAAATCCACCTGCCATTGCACGGTGCCATTGTATTGGACGGGCGGCACCTCGCCTATGCTTCCCTTCAGTATTCCGGTGCCGTTCAGCGCCCCCCTTCCGTTCACTATGCCGTCGAATCTCCCCTGTGCGCTTATTATGCTAACCGTCTGGTTTACCTGGGCGGTGGACGCCGTGGGGATTGTTATGTAGAGCTGTGAGTTGCCCACTCCCTCTATTGTCACCTCCTCAAGTCCGAAAGTTGAAAGCCTCTGCTGCAGCGCGGTTATCAGCGCGCTCATCGCCGTCACGTTGACGCTGTGCGTCAGCGTCACAGGTATCTGTGTGCCCCCGATGAATTCTATTCCGAAGTGCAATCCGTAATACGTATCGAGCGCCAGCAGGAATACGACCACTATCACAAGGGTTATTATCCTCCTGTCCCTCAGGTACGACAGGGGCGAAGATTTGCTTCCTGCTGCATTTGTGGATTGTTCGCTCATAGATTCTTCGCCTCTTTCCTCTGCTTATACCACAGCACCATTGTCGTGTTCCCGAACCACGTCGTGAACAGGTCAGCAACCAGCCCGCATAGGACCACGCTCGCTATTTCAAAATATGTGGGTATGAAAGCATAGTACGACACCACCAGCAGGATTCCGAACGAGATTATCGCCGCGGTGGTCATCGTGATTCCTGTTTTCATGGTGGAGAAGGCCCGCTCGGTCGGCGTTCCCTCCGTCCTTTTAAGTATCCTTATCGCGGAGAGCATGTCCGTGTCTATGGAGTATCCGATCAGCATCAGCAATCCTCCAATGGAGGCAACCCCCAAAGGTATGCCGAACAGCCCCATCGCGCCCAACGCCACTATTATGTCATTGCCTGCGCCAAAGACTACGGACAGCGACGGTATCGGCGTTCTGAATATGAAGAAGACAGCTATACCCACAAGCACGAATGAGGCTATTATTACGGTCTCCATCTGCCCCAGGAAGAATGCACCCAATGTGGGGGTGACCTCCTGGTATGTGTATGAGGTGAACGGCGTCACGCTCCTTAGGCTTGATATCACGTACGCTCTGTATGCATTTGTCGCATTGGAGTATGCAGCACTGCCGGCGTCCAGCATGGATATCGCATCGCTGGAGTTCGACGGGTAGGTCTTACCCGAGAGGAGCGGCTTCAGTGTCGTTTGCATCAAGCCGAGCTGCGATGACATTGAGGCCAGCGCCAGTGTTTCATTTGCGCTGGCACCTGCCAGCGCCGCCTGGACCGTTGCATTCGCCCCGCCTTTCAACTGGTTTTCATAGACCGCAACCTGGGCGGCATATGTTGAGTAGTTTGAATCCAAGGTGTAAAGGTTGGCCAGATTCTGCTGCGCAGCCGCAATGCTCTTGTTCGCCGCTATCGTGACCGTTATTCCCCCTGGGGAGGCGGAAACGCTGGCCTGTGCGCCAGGAATCTTAGAATTCACCGCCGAAGTAAGCGCCTGGGCGTTTATGCTAAGGTTTGTCTGTATTTGCACGTTTATCCCTCCCCTGAGGGTTGAATCTAGGGGGATCTGCTGCACGAAATAGAGGCTTACAAGCAGCAGCGCTATCGGCACCAGCGCCAATAGTTTGTAATTCTTGTTGTTGTATATGTTGCCAAAAGCCACAAAATCAGCCAAGCTATCCTATGAATATGGATTCTATTGTACCGAGAACATATTTATTACTACTGAGGCGCCCCAAAGCGCGGCCAGCCTGCCGTCAGGCGTACTTCCTCATCAGTTTCAGGTGCAGCGATATGCTGAGCCCGTATAGCATGAAATACACCGCAAAGAGGGTCAGTCCCCAGCCGAAGAACGCATAGAAACTTATTATGGGCGTGGGCTGCACCGAATTGAACACGAGCAGTATCAGCCCCATTATCAGGATGTAGGTGCCCCAGAATACCATTTTGAACACCTCCCAACCGGCATGCTTTTCATTGAACTTCAAGCGCCTTTCATACTGCAGTGTCGGGTCGATGAGCATGACCTGCCTTTTTCCATTGCTATCTTTTGGCATAGACTACACCACTTAATATAAAAAGTAAACCCTTAAAAGGATTATGGAAAGTAGACTATGAGCGGTGACCATGGGAACGAGAATGGGGAAGAGCAAGGCAAGGGCCAGAAAGTACAGGCTGAAGGAACAGGAGAAGATAGATACGGGAATCTTCGATGAGAAAACAATGGTAAGCCTCGGCAAGTTCTTCAACAAGGGCGTGGTGGAGAAACTCGAGTTCATCACGGCAAGGGGAAAGGAGGCCGACCTGTATATCGCGCGCGCCGGAACATCAAATCTGGTGAAGGGGGAGCAGTTCTTGATAATGAAGTTCTTCAGGATCGAGACATCATCGTTCTTCAAGATGGATGATTATATTATTGGGGATCCAAGGTTCCAGAAGATAAAGGTCACCAGCAAGTATGACGTCGTGAAGGTATGGTGCAGAAAGGAGTTCGGCAACCTTGAGATCGCGACAAAGGCCGGGGTGGACGCGCCCAGACCCATAATGGTGAATGGGAGCATACTTGCAATGACGCTCATAGGGGCCGATTCCATCCCTTCCCCCCAGCTAAAGGACGCGGACCTGCGGGAGCCCGAGAAGGTGTTGGATGCAATACTCTCCGGAGTAAAAAAGCTTTACAAGAACAAACTAGTGCACGGCGACCTGAGCGAATACAACGTGCTGATAAGCGGCCAAACACCGTATATGATAGACTTCGGGCAGGCTGTGGTCCTGGACCATCCGAGGGCGGAGGAGTTCCTTCACCGGGATCTCTCAAACATACTAGATTATTTTGCAAAGAACTACCACATAAAAAGGGACGAAAACAGGGCGTTCGCATGGGTCACCGGGCAATCGCAGATTTACTGATGCTCTTTGCTGCCACCAGGTCAAGCCCGCATTTTTTGTAGAGCTTGTCTATGAGATCAGGTTTTGCCGCGGTCGATTGGTTCCTCGCCCTCATCGAGCAGACATCCGGATAGCTCCTGATGGAGATGCCGTAGGTGCCTATGGCGTTCGCCATGTTTATTATCTCTATTTTGTCGAAGCCGATCAGCGGCCTCATGATCAGGCTTCTCATCCCCCTTTCCGTGGCGATGAGGTTCTTCACCGTCTGCGAGGCCACCTGTCCAAGGCTCTCACCAGTAACGATAACCTCTGCATCTTCCTTTTCGCAAAGTTTTTCCGCCAACCTGTACGCGAAGCGCTTGAAAAGGACGAGCTCGTACTCCCTCGGGGTGTCCAGCACAGATGCCAGGAAGAGGTGCGCGGGCACAAAATAGCATTTTGATGGATAATAACCGTTAAGCACAGCCATAAGCTCGCGCATTTTCGATTCCATCGCCTTTTTGTTGTCCGAATATGCGTGGAGGTGCACATATATCGGCCTCAACCCTTTCTTCATTGCATAGAAGGATGCGACCGGGGAGTCTATCCCTCCCGAAAGGAGTATTATCGCATTTCCGGAGGAACCCACCGGCAGGCCTCCCGGGCCCCTGATCTTTTCCATCGTTATCATCGCGTTTGTCTTCGTTATGTTTATCCTTATCTCTTTTTCGGAGTCCCTGTCCAGCACGAAACCGAACTTCTTCTTGTTCTTCAGGAATTTGCTTATCAGCTGCTGTGAGTCGAACTTCAATCCCTTGTATGACCTGTGGGCTACCACTCTCACTTTCTCATTTTTGCCATAAAGCTTCATGCACGCCTTCATTATCCCCGCAATTGTATTATCTGTGACAATTACCGGCGCAAACCACGCAATCCCGAAGACCTTTGCCAGTTTTGATTCTATCGACGCGGTATCTGAGTCACTGTTGAGATGCAGAACGAACCTGTCCCTCGCATTTTCAATGCTGTCGTATTTCTCGTCCCTGAGCGACAGCCCTATGTTCTTGTACAGCTGCCTTATGAAATTCCCGCGATTCCTGCCCTTGAGCCAGAGCTCGCCGAAGTGTATGACTATGAGCTTGTTCCATTGTTTCATTTCCTTCTTTTTCCCCATCCTCTCACTCATAAAAAGATATAAAAGCCCAAGTATTAAATATCTAGTAAATGGCCCCCAGTGGTATTTTTATGAATATTAACATAATGCCGAAACTGCGCACCTTTTTCACTAACTCAAAGCACATACTAAATATAAGCTACAAGCCCAGCAACGAGGAATTCAACAGGAGCGCAAGGATAATCCTGCTCGGCATACTTATCATAGGGGCATTGGGCTTTATAATCTCCATAATAATCGGCTACCTGAGCGGAGCGCCGATCTGATCATGATGCCTTATGGCAATCGAAATAGAAGTGGATTTTACAAAGAGCGCGCAGGATAACGCGGATGAATATTACCAGAAGGCCAAGAGGCTGGCACAGAAGAAGGAAGGGGCGGAAAAGGCGGTGAAGGAGCTCAGGCAAAGGCTGGAGAGGGCGAAGAAAAAGGACGTGGCGGAAGTAGGCGCCAGGAAAGTCATCAAGATACAGAAAAAGGAGTGGTACGAGAAGTTTCACTGGTTCTTCACTAGCAACGGCATGCTGGTCATAGCTGGCAGGGATGCGCACCAGAACGAGCTGCTCAACTCGAAGCATTTCGAAGACAGGGACCTTTTTTTTCACGCAAACATTTTCGGCGCCCCCGTTACCATATTAAAGGGTGGGCTTGATTCCGGCATCGAAATAAGGCAGGAGGTGGCGCAGTTTGCCGCTTCCTACTCCAGCGCATGGAAGGAAAACCTCCATACCGTTGATGTCTACGCCATGAGAAGGGAACAGGTAAGCAAATCGACCGGAAAGGGATCGCTAGGCACAGGAAGTTTTCTTCTTTCAGGAGAGCGTGACTGGTACCGCAACGTGAGGCTGTCTCTTGTGATGTTCCTGAAGGAGGGAAAGCTGCACACCGTTCCTTTTGTGACCTTTGAAAAGGAAAAGGAGGAGATAGGAGGGAAACATGTAATTATAGAGCTCGGCAGGGACAAGAAATCCGATGCGGCGAAGAAGATTGCAAGGGCCTTGGCATACGATGATATAGACGCGATAGTGCAGAGCCTGCCCACCGGCACTATAAAAATTCTATGATCAGTTGACCAGGTTCATTGCGACCATATTTCTTGCGTCCACCCGTACTTTTTCCAACGCATCCTTGTCATCCAACGAAATAGCACCACTGACATACAGTCCAAGCCCAGAATCTTTCGGTCCCGGGGCCTCAGCAAAGTCCAGCGTGTTGTCATATATGTTCGCAATCGGGCTGAATACTATAACATTGCTGTGTCTCGAGTATCTGTTCCATTCAAGTTTATTCAGGAAGGCATAGACTTGTGATTGCTTGCGTCTGTGCGCCACCGAAGAAGTTGCTTCATCTACATACGTCTGCACGCTCAGCCTTATTGTAGCCTTCTCCTCGGCTGCATAGTCCGCCTTGGTCTCCTTGCGCCCCTTCAATGCCGCCTCCAAGTCATCATGCCACGTTTCAAAGAGTTCATGGTCCTTCAGATTGTGTGCTTCAACTACCAGGAAGTTACCGTCCTTCTTCATTACCCTATCAAGTACGTACAGCTCGCCCTTCTTGAACTTAGGCTCTTCGCAAAACAGATGCTCAAATATCTCAGTGCCCTCCACCCCTATCACGGTTGGGAACGGAGCACGCGGCACAATCTCCTTTCCCATCCTGGACTCGAAGAGTTTGTACGTCCTTTTTATTAGCGGCTTGACCATCTGGTGCTCATCAAAATACAAAAAGAGCTCTGCGTCCTCCACCTCGCTCCTCCTGCGCTCTACAGGAATAAGCCTCACATGCAAAAGGATCCTGCTCTTGTTTAACGTAGGATTATTCACCTCTGTTAGTTCCATGCTAGAGAGCAGGTACTTCTTGTTAGGCTCAAGCTCGACAAGATGGTGCGCTCCTATTGCGTCTAGGAATTCTATCCTGCTGTACGCAAGGCTGTCCCTTTCAGGAGAGAGTCGATTCATTGAGTCCAGTGCTTTGTTTCTTGGAATCGGCTCGTTCTTCAATGCACAATAAGCGAGTTCTATCTCCCCGTATTTGATTTTGCTGCCGCTATGCAAAAGGTCTGGAAGCACGTCCTCCACTGTCCTGTTCCACGTCCATATCTTCCCTTTTTTATTCTGTATTACAACATGCGCAGTGCATGTGCCAGCCACCGGATTAAGCACGTTTTCTTTCGGCTCAAGGAAATTGAAGATAACCGCTCTCACTTTATACTTCCCATTCTTAGGATGCGTATTTTTGAGTCCTGCTTCTTGTGTTTCCCGCCTGATCATTTCGAAGAGAGCGGCATCATAACCCGCCTTCCCTCTGGTTTCGAGATGCATAACACACCAATTAGAAATAACTCAGAAGACGCAGATTTAAAACTTGCGTTCAAATTTAAGTCCCAATCATCATCTTCGTAGAATAGATCCCTCTACTGCCTGTTGGATTTTTGGAGGCAATCCGCATGGATCATATTGCCTAGCCCATATATACGCATCAAATTTTTTGAAAAGGCGATCCAAACCTCTCGAGGCGTCGTCTCCTTCCAAATGTCTCAATAACTGATGTAGATGTTCATGGTCTAAACTAAAAACATCGCGTCCTTCAAAAGGAAAAAACTGCTCAGTCACGCCCTTGCTTTTTAGATGAATAGAAGGTTCTTCTCGCATAGAATGGTCTGTTGTAAGATGTGTCCTGTGGCTTTTTGGACAAACATGCCATTCAACTTGTATAACAGTCATCATAATTGGTCTATTCGATCAAATATATAAGTTTATTTATGTAGGGGGTGAGATTTGAACTCACGAACCCCTAAGGCAGTATAAATAATTTATAAATAGAAACATTTAAATATATATTTAACTAAATATTAAATTATGACGCGGACTGAAACTATGACCGTGAATGTAGACGAGCTTACCTCAAAGAGGTTCAGAAGACTTGCAGGGATAAAGTACGGTAAGCGTAAGGGTTACTTGGGTAGGGCACTTAGTGAAGCCATGAAAACATGGCTCGCTAGACAAGAGAATGAGGATATAGACGTTCAGGCCATAGAAGAACTCAGAAAAGGATACAATTTTGGAGGGCTTAAATACAAAAACAGGGGCGATTTGCATAAACGAAAGCCATTTTTATGATACTAACATATTGGTCTATGCCTATGACGAAAGCGAGGCAGAAAAAAGACGGGTATCGGAGAAATTAGTGGAAAAGGTATTTGCCGGCGAGGCGGCTGGTATAATATCGAACCAGGTCCTTTCCGAGATGTTCTATGTTCTTACGGAGGGCATAGCAAAACCACTTGAACCGGAAAAAGCTGCTAAGATAGTAAGGAAATATGTGCTATCTGAAAAATGGAAGAAGATCAATTACACACAAGAAACTGTTTTAAAAGCGGTTCAGAGCACTGCTGGTTTTAAATCTGCCTTTTGGGATACACTCATTGCGGAGACCATGAGGGAAAACAACACATTTAGTATTTTAACCGAGAATGTAAGAGACTTCAAAAAACTTCCAGGGATAAAAGTCATCAATCCTTTTAATAAATAATGATGCAGGGGGTGAGATTTGAACTCACGAACCCCTAAGGGACCAGGCCCTGAACCTGGCGCGTTTGACCAAGCTCCGCGACCCCTGCACGGAAATCATCTGTTTTTAGTTTTTATTAATCTAAACCTATTTATATAGAGTATCTTTATGCTGATTGGATTAGTGGGCGCGCCCAACAAAGGAAAGAGTACGCTCTTTTCTGCAATGACAATGAACGAAGTAGCGATAGCAGACTATCCTTTCACAACAATAAATCCGAATCTCGGGATCGGATATGCTACAAGGAAATGCGTACATGCAGAGTTTGGCGTGAAATGCAATGCAAGGAATTCACTGTGCGTAAATGGCATGAGGATGTTCCCGATAAATATCACAGATGTTGCTGGCCTTGTAGAAGGCGCACATGAAGGCAAGGGAATGGGGAACCAGTTCCTGAACGACCTCGCAAATGCGGAGTCTCTCATCATAGTAGTTGACGCAAGCGGCACCACAGACTCAACAGGAAACAAGACCGTATCCGCGAACCCAAGCGATGACATAAAGATGGTAAACAAAGAGCTTGTCCAATGGCTTGCCGGGATAATCAAGAAGCACATGAATACGATTTCAAGAAGAAATGACGGTGCCGATGCGCTTTATGAGATTCTTGCAGGATTTCGGGCTACAAAAGACGATATAGAGGCATCGGCAAAGAAGGCGGGTCTATCAACAGTGAAACCAAACTGGACAGATGAAAGCACTCTTGCGTTTTCGGATTCATTGATCAAAATAATCAAGCCTACCATAATTGCGGCCAACAAATCCGACATGAAGGAATCAGAGAAAAACATAAGCGCCCTCCAGAAAGAATTCGGGAAAGACAACATAATCCCCTGCTCGGGAGCAATCGAACTTGCGCTTAGAAAGGCGGCAAAGACAAAAGTCATAGACTATACTCCCGGATCCAATTCTTTTGCCTGGAATGACAAGAATATCTCGCAGGACCGGCTTAATGCGATAAAGTACATGGAGGATTTCCTGAAAAGCAAGGGCACGAACGTACAGGAACTGATCAATGCTGCAGCGTTCAGGCTTCTGGATAACATAGTCGTTTATCCCGTGGAGGACGAGAACAAGCTTACCGACCATTTCGGCAATGTGCTTCCGGACGGCATATTGATAAAGAGAGGATCGACCGCCCTCCAGCTGGCGGAAAAGATCCATACAAATATAGCAAAGGGCATGCTGTACGCCGTGGACGCCAGGACAAAAAAGCGGCTAGGCAAAGACTACGTCCTACAGGACAACGACGTAATAAAAATAGTCAGCGCCGCAAAATGAATATTGGAAAGAAATAAAACGTCATCCACTTATATATAACCCGGTACTATGCTTGGTGTGCGGACTAAAAAACAGATCGATAAAAGATTCATCGAATTCAATCTAAAATCGCAATCGGCAATGGAGTACCTAATGACCTACGGGTGGGCGATACTGATTATTGCAGTGGTCTTGGGTGCACTCTTCCAACTGGGAGTCTTCAGCGGCATTGGCACGCCCAAAGCGCAGCCGGGCAATTGCCAAGTAGTAAAGGTGGGATCCGGGATAACGCAGACAATATCCCTTGAGGGGGAGTGCCAGGGTCAGCAGCCCGAGTACGTGGCGCAGTTTAACGGAGGGAGCAGTTTCGTATCAGTGCCAAAAACATCCTCGGATACGGTAAGCGGCACCCAGATAACCATATCTACGTGGATCTCCGAATCCGGCGCAGGAGTCAATTGTCCGAGAATACTGGATGGCGGTGCTGTGAACGTGCAATATACCTTCACTGCAAACTGCGGGGGCACAGATATTTTATGGAGGCCCGAGACCTCTGGGGGATCTGTATCCCTCAACAGCAATCCACTTTCTTACAACACATGGTACGACGTAGCAGTTACATACAACGGGGTATCGGCAGTGTTGTATGTGGACGGGCAGCAGGTCGGCTCTCCTGCCGCGCTAACAGGTACACTTAACACTGGTTCAGCACCGATTTCAATCGGGGGCAATCAAAGCGAGGGCTCATGGTTTGCAGGAGACATATCAAATGTGCAATTATATAACGTATCACTCGCTCCTGCTGAAATTTCGGTATTGTATCAAGAAGGGATAAGCGGAGCCCCTATTCGGCCCCAGAATATAGTGGGCTGGTGGCCTCTCAACGGGAATGCGCAGGATTACTCCGGAAACAACAATAACGGTCAGCCCAGTGGCATTACATTTAGCAGTTCATGGACGAGCGGATATACACAGCCATAGGCCAGCGTGTCAGCCATCGGAGTGCCTTGCCGCTGAAAGCGCGGAAACAATCGGTACAAGCGCCAGTATTATCACGGCAGGCAGCAAGATCACGTACTCGGCATAATTGATCAGAGACTTTGACTGGATCGACGCCGGGGATATATAGTAGAGCAGCAGGTAGATTATGAAAACCGCAACAACGTATATCAGCGTGGCGTAGACCGCATTTATTTCGCCTATTTTTGCGGCAGATTTTATCCCGTTTTTAGCCTGTCCCGCCTTTTCACCTATCCAAATAGAGACCACGAGCGGCATTATCAGCGAACCGGGCAGGTACAGTATCCACCCCGATATGTCGGTCATCAACGTGGAAATCCCTTTGTTGCTGGAGAATATCGGCTGGAACAGCAGTATCGCCAATACGCCTATCAAGAGCAGGGCGATCCAGAAGATGAGGGGAGCAACTATGTCTATTTCAACGGTGCGTTTTTTGCTCTCGCCACCAGTGTTCATTTGCGATTCCGGCATGCTATCCATATCAGATTTAAGCCAAACTATAAAAATGTTCTTGGAGAAGTAAGAAACGAAAATGAAGGTATATCCATGGCAATAGGCTCCCCGCAGCAGTCGGCAGGAATCCTGAGTTTCTACGACGCCCAGACAAACGGCCCGAAACTGAATCCGAAAGTCGTCCTCATAATAGTGGTAGCCTTCGTGGTGGTGGTCCTGGCGATAAACCACCTGCTCTACGGGTAATGAAAATTAAAACAACGGGTTGCCATTTTTCATGGAGCTCAGGCTACCATCCTGAAGACATCTCTCCTCGATTCTGCAACATCCCCGTTCTCTGCCATTATATACAGTATTGCCCGCACTCCGTCAGGATCTATCTCGGTAGTTCTGGCAATCTCATCAACGCTTGTCGCCTTTGTGCCTATCGCCTTGAGCACTTTCTGGCTGTTCCTGCTCACAAATGCCCTGAGCGCAATATAATATTTCTTGTTGAAAGCCCTGGTGCCGATTACCTGGCCCGTCCTTATGCTTGCTTCCAATTCCGAGGATATTGAGGATGCCTCTGTCTGGTTTGCCACGACAAGGAAGCCGTTCGACTCAAGCAGGTCAAGGTAGGCGTTGCCCTCGGAGAGCGTTTTTTCCCACTTTTTGGGCTCCCTCTGTGCGGGCTGCACCGGCCTCGCCGCTGTGACCGGCACCTGGACCACGACCTCCTGTTGCTGTTGTGCCGTAGCCCTAGACTTTTCGCGTTTCCCCATCAGGAATGCATCGTAGATCCTTTTTGATATCCCATACTTGAAGCTCTGCTCTCCCGCTTTTTTGTACGGTTCAACGTATTTCTTTTTTATTAGGTTTACCAGCACTTTTTTCTCGCCCTGGTTGAGCGCCTGCTTCAGCCTCTCCTTTGTCCTGTCCCCATACCTTATCGAGTCCAGCTTCTTCAATACTGCCAGTTCCTCCGCGCTTATTGCGGGGGCATTCCTGAATTCTGCCGTTGGCTGTGCCCTATCGGCGTGGTCCGCCATTTTCCTTGTGATGGCAAAGCTCCTGTCCGCCTGCCTGACGAACGAAATCTCATCGCCCTCCTTCAGCCCGAGCGCCCCTATGACGTCCAGCGGCAGATAGACTATGAGCTTGTCGTTTTTTGACTTGTATATTTTCGAGATGTAAAGCACCGGAGATAAGAATTTTAAGCCCCTCTACTATGTTATGATATGCAAAGTTTAAAAGGATTATCAGGTGCGGCTCTTGTCACCGACAGGGATATAAGGATTGCGACCAGGCGTGTCGCGCAACATTCATACAAATATTCCAGGGGAAGAGTGCTGATAATAGCGGACGGCGTGGAATGGCGCGGGGCGGCGGTGATGGCCGCGTACGCCGCAAATAATGCTATCGCCTCCCTCAGGACAGCAACTGGTTTTGTCACCGTCGCCGCACCGAAGGAGATGGTCCCGCTTTTCTCCAAATTTTCCCCTGTTTTTGTCCTCAAAGAGCTTGCGGGGAACGACAGGGGACGCGCGTCGGCCGTGGATTCCATAAGGCACGATGCCACGGTGGTAGGTCCTGGCATCCAAAGCGCAGATACGAGAACATCCTTCCTTGAAAAAATGCTCAAGTCCGAAGAAGCGGCGAAAAGGACCGTTGTTTTGGACGCCGGGGTTTTGGGAACCCTAGCCAAAAAGAAAAGGATGATAACGGCGAATACAATACTGACTCCGCACGATGGCGAGTTCAAGGCCCTCACCGGCGTGGATCTAAAAGGGAAGGGGCTGGCGTCCAGGATAAAGGCGGCAAAGGATTTCGTTAAAAAACATGATTGCACGCTAGTCCTCAAGGGTCACGAAACAATCATCGTGGACAGGGAGAGGGTCAAAGTCAACATGGCAAAATCCCCCGCGCTTGCAACCATGGGGAGCGGGGACGTGCTCTGTGGAATGATAGCGAGCTACGCGGCGCAGCATTCCGATCTGTTCGAGAGTGCGGTCGCTGGAGTGCATGCGCATTCTCTAATCGGGGATGCATTATTCAGGAAAAAGGGCATGCACATAATTGCAACCGACATAATAGACGCGATTCCAGATGTTTTAAAAAGATTCGATAGAATTAGTAAAGTGGGATAGCATGCTGAGCTCATACGGGCAAATAAGGGAGGAACTGTACGCGGCGCTCGCAGACGCGCTGGAGGCCTGCGGCTACGATTCGGGCCTCCTCACCAATACGGTTGACTTTGCAAAGACGGTTGGCGATATTTCGTGCAGCGTGGCGTTCAGGGTCGCGAAGGCGCATCCCGGGGCGCCAGGCGACATAGCAAAGAACATAGCGGACAAGCTAATCAAGAATCCCCGGGTGCAGAGGGTGTCGATCGACAACGGCTACATAAACTTTTATCTCAACAGGGAGAGGTTTACAAAAGACACCATGGATTACATTTTTGATGCGGATCCCGCCAAGCCTATTTCCAATGCGGGCGCAAGCGAGAAAGCGATAATAGAGTATCCGAGCGCCAACCCTGCGCACCCCCTGCATGTGGGCCAGCTCAGGAACGCGATTTTGGGGAATTCTGTGGCCAATCTGTATTCAGCATGCGGTTACAGGCTGGAACGCGAGGATTACATTGACGACCTCGGCCTGCAGGCCGCTCACGCGCTCTGGGGCAGCATGAATAGGGACAAAATAGGGCTGGCGTTCGATCCAAAGAAAAAATTCGACCACGCCCTCGGTGACGCGTACGTGGCTGCATACAAGTATATCACTGACAACAAGCTTGACGAAGAGATAAAGAAGCTCATGGAGCTTATGGACCAGGAAGGCACATACGAGTCCGGCCTCGCAAGGAAACAGGCGGAGGAGTACATCGCTGCCGAGCGCGAAACCCTCTTTGCGTATGGCATATACCACGACCTGCTGGTGTGGGAGAGCGACGTGATACACGACAGGCTCCTTGAAAAAAGCCTCGCCATTCTCGAGAAATTGAACCTCGTGGATAAACCCAAGGACGGAAAGTATGCGAACTGCGTCATAATAGATCTGAAAAGGCTTGGAAACCTGCCGCCGGAGTTCAAGGGACTGAGGGAGGAGGCAAAGGTGCTGATCAGGGCTAACGGGGTGCCAAACTACCTCGCAAAGGACATCGCCTTCCACATGTGGAAATTCGGGATACTGGACAATACATTCAAGTTCTCTGAGTTCATTGGAAGGCAGCCCAACGGCATGCCGCTATATACAACCGGTAGGGAGGGGGAGCGCATGAGGTTCGGAGGGGCAAAGAAGGCGGTCAATATCATAGACGCTAGGCAGAGCGCAGAGCAGATGATGGTCAAGGTGATACTGGACGCGATGGGCAGGCACAATGCCGCAAAGGAACTCAATCATCTTGCATATGGCGTCGTTGAGCTTGAGGGAGGCGCCACGTTGGCCGGAAGGAAGGGCACCTGGGTCGGACATACGGCCGATGACCTGCTGAGGGAGGCAACTGAAAAAGCGCGTTCCATGATCGGCGAGCGTTTTAGGTTCCAGGAAAAGGAAAAGGACGACACTGCGGTGAAAATTGCGCTCGGCGCGATAAAGTTCGAGTTCCTCAGGTTCTCACCGGAGAAAAACATCACGTTTTCATGGGCGAAGGCGCTCAACTTCCAGGGAGATTCCGGACCATATTGCCAGTACACTTACGCAAGGGCTTTAAGGCTGCTTGAGGACTCCGGGATAAAGGACAAAAGCTTTGACCCGGATGAAATAACGACCGACCCGGAGTTCGCCCTGATTAAACAGCTCTCGCGGCTGGTGGAGGTCGTGGAAAAGTCATGCAACGAGCTGCGGCCGAACGTCATCGCCGATTATTGCATAGACCTCTCATACGCTTTCAGCAATTTTTACGAGCAGCTCCAGATACTAAAGGCCCCAGACGAAAAGCACAGGCACAGCAGGCTTGCATTGACCCTCGCATTCGCAAACGCGCTGAAGTACTCTTTGGCGCTGCTCGGAATTCCCGTAGTAAACAGGATGTAACCCAGCAATAATGATTAAATAATGTAAATCATCATCTTCCTCAGGGCTCCTAGCTCAGCTTGGATAGAGCGATGTCCTCCTAACTGCGTAAGAAAGACCTTGCGCGGAAGAAAGACATAGGTCGCGGGTTCAAATCCCGCGGAGCCCGCCATATCTTTAAATATATTTACGTAAAATTCTATGCAGGTTGACCAGATGGCAAGAAATGAAACCCACGATAGAAAAGAGGAACCGGTCATGCTTGTCAGGCCGGCTGTCAAGAGCCTCGGGCTCGATTACCTCCACGTCTCCCTAATTATACTAGTCGCAATACTGATAGCGCTCGCGTTCGCGCTTTCCCTCTTCAGGCCAGGCCCGCTCGTGAGCAACTGCTCCTATGGCATAACCGCCAACGGGACCTGCACGGCGCCAGAGCACACCGCGGCCGAGGCGCTGAATGCATCGGAACGGGTCCTGGCCAGCTATGCAACCACAAATTCCATACTTTCCCTGCTCCCGTACTACTCCCTGCCTAACCAGTCGGTCGTGTCGTACATCTCAAATCAGAGCGAATGGCTGGTAACAATCCCCTACAAGGATCCGACCGTAAACTACACCAAATTCTATTTCAATATACTGCTATACAATTCAAACCTCAGTGTTGCCCACGCTTTCGTGCAGGCACCCCTTCCGGCGTCCATAACGCATGACAGGGTTAGCGCATACGGTGCGGTCAGCATATACGGCAAGACAGCATGCACATTCGCCCCCAATGCGCCCGTTCCGGTGTACGGCTTCATAGATCCGTACGCGCCAGGCGCCATACTGGCGCTGGAGTCCGGCATAAACGCATCAAATAAAATACACTCCGCGAACGTCAGCTACAAGTTCATCTTCACTGGGTATTCGTTGGCCCTTTACAAGACCTACGGCGTAAACGCAACGCAGCAGAATGGAGCGGACCTCTGGTGCGCGTCGATGCAACCCTCAAGGTTTCCCGCATATCTCGCAAATTACAGCATACTATTCAACGGGGACCCGATATCCGCCTCAAATCTCTATCAGGTCGCGCAGGGCTCCGGTCTCAACCTTTCGGAATTTAACGCATGCCTCGCATCCGCCCCGCAAAAGCTAAATGCACAGGCCGCTTTCGCGCAATACTACGGCGTTGAGACAACGCCGATGTACGTCGTGGATTGCCAATACCAGACAATACCCCAGACGCTCGGGGCGGCGATAAACTATTCGCTCCAGCAGTTAAGGGGTTGATCCATGCATCTGATAGTCGGTGTGGATACGGGGAAAACAGCAGCATACGTGTGCCTGGACCTTGATGGCAAGCTTGTGTCATCGTCCCATGCCTCCTCCCTCGGGCAGGATTGGCTCATTGAATCCATAGGCAAGCTCGGCGTGCCATCGATAATTGCGTGCGACAGGGAGCCCAATGACATTGTTAGAAAGATCGGCGCATCCTTCAGTGCGAAGCTGTACCATCCCGCCAGGGAGATAGGCATAGACGAGAAGAGGGAGATCGCAAGGCCCTTTGGCATTACCAATCCACACGAAAGGGACGCATGCGCCGCGGCTGTGAAAGCGTACAAGTCCTATACCAATAAGCTCCGGCAGGCAGAGAGGATAGCGAGGGAAGGGAAAAAAGAGGACGAGATAGACTCAATAAAGGCAAAGGTGATCAGGAAATATTCCATAGAGGAAGCCATCTCGGACAAGGAAGCGAACAGGAAATGAGCGCATTTCATTTGCCGAGTTTCGCGCCGCATGCGCTGCAGAACTTATTGGCGAGGTCATTTCTTGCGCCGCATTGCGGGCAGTATGCATATCCGCCGCCTCCTGCCGGCGCGGGTGCCTTCTTTGCCTTGCCAGTCTGGGCGCCGGCATCCCTTTTCTTGCTGTCCGCCACTATGTCATCCTCCTTTGTCTGCGTGTCGGGCCCGAAATCCATCTGCTGCGGATTTATTCCTGAAACCATTTTCCCGATGAAATCCGAAAGGTCCTTGGCGTCGTTCTGCCTGAGCCCGGATATCTCCCCTTCCTGCTCACCCGGTTTCATGAATCCCCGTTCACCTGATCCGGATGAGGTGTAACCGGAAACCCTGAGGAAAACGGACGACGATATAATCCCCTTCTCCATCCTTACGCTGGTTACCCTGTTGTAGGGGATCACCTCGTAGTCGCTCCTTATCCCGAACGTGGCCCTGTTTATTATGATTATCCTTTTGTCCGTAGCGATGACCGTTGTCGGGGTAATCAGCGCGCCGCCCGGTCCTATCCTCCTCTCTGTAGCTGTCACCATGATGGTCTCTTCCGGCCAGAGTATGTTCCTGTCCTTCGCCGTGTTCACGTCCTCCGGATGTATTGCCATCTCCTCACCCTTCTGTATTAAAATGCCGTGAAACCTTATATAACTTTCCGAATCCTTCGCATCACAGACAGATTTATAAAGCTTTTATTTGATGTAGTAGCCACAGCGACCAAAGGGTAGAGGCAGGGACCTTCTTGCAACGACTAAAACTATCGGATAGAACCAGAAATGCATCCGCATCACGATTATCGCTGGCGATAAAGTGCGGCGCAAACCTACTGCCGTTGAAGGGATTGCTTTATGCGATGGCTTATGCGAAGTCCAGCAGCCATGTTGTGCATTCGTCGAAGCACGGCGCAGACATGGCGCTTGCAAAGATGTCAAAGCAGATGAATGAACTCGCATTGCTCGCATCCGGCCTGCAGAAGATGAAGGCTGCGAGCGGCAGCGAACTTTATAAGGGCATAAAACTTGCCACAATCTCCTACGTTGATCTCTTTTACAGCCTTGACAGCAGGGAGCGCGACCTCTACATATCCAGCTGCGGGCCCGGCAGGAGCAGGAAGAAGATAATGGATGAGCAAAATCTCCTCCTCATACCTGCGATAATGGCTTCCAGGGGAGAATCCAAGGCAAAGGTCACCGCCTTCCTGATAGGCGGCGTGTACAAGATACCATTCCGGGTGCTTTATCACTCCAGCAAGGCTGCCATGCACATAGAGCTGCTGCAGCAGGCAATGGGGCTGAAGGGGACTCCCGAGGCCGCGGTCAGGAGGTTCTCGGACGCTCTCGAAAGGATAAACGAGACCATGGAAAAGATAGAAGGAGGCGACCTGAGGCCGGAAGCCGATGAAAACCTGAAGGAGAAATTTGTTGGCGAGGCCGTCCTGCTTTCGCAGTCAACAAACATGAAGATAGCGGACTTCATAAGCGAAAAGATAATGCCAAACGCTTTCACGGAAAGGCTCGCAGCAAAAGTCATCAGAAGGCTTTGATCCGGGCCGGAATCCGCAATAAGGCACGTTTAATAATTATTATTTACCAATCCCTACAGGGCTCCCCTCGTCTAGCCTGGTCAAGGACACGGCCCTCTCAAGGCCGAAACTCGGGTTCAAATCCCGAGGGGAGCAGATTCCGACGGAGGTATATATTATACACTCCATTACCAACAGATTTTCCTATTTTATCCAAAAATTCGTCGATTTTTGACGATTTTTTTGCCTGATGCCCTACCAATATTTTCTTTTTTTACTTTGCCCTCTGTAATTAATTTTTTGATGACTTTGATAAAATTATCAGAATCAGGGCAAGCTCGATGTACTTTCCCGTGGTGTTCCCTGGCTAAAAATAATTAAAGGAGAATGGCACTATAGATATATATCGGATCGCGGTACATGGCATGGGATTGATCGATGCGTTATACAGGAAACGGGTAAAGATAGGGAACAGGTACTTCTACATAGTCAGGAGAGGTAGCAAGAAGATGCTGAAGTCCGGCGGTGCATTCCCTTCCGCATTTGGGACCATATACTCCATAATCGACACGAAAAGCATTTTTACCGGCAGCTATCCGGATCTGTTCCTTCCGCTTCCCGGGCTGTATCAAACGCCAAAAGTGCTTGTCATCGGCCTGGGCGGAGGGACAATCCCATACCAGCTGGACAGGGTGTACGGTAACAGGGTCTCGATAGATGTCGTGGAGGTGGACGAGGGAATGCTGCAGATGCCGGAGCTGTTCCTCGGCAAGCACAGGCAAAGGTGGAAGGTGCACATAGGTGACGGCCTGGATTTCGTCCAGAGATCAAGGGAGAGATACGACATAATAATGCTCGATGCATACAACGAGGACGTAATGCCCGGCGGGTTCGTGAGCGCCGGGTTTGTCGAGGCCGCGCGCTCCGCGCTCACCAAGGACGGGATCCTTGCGATAAACCTTACCACAAAAATATCCATTAGGCACTACGCCGGTCTTATGAAGAGGCATTTCAGCGTATACGCCTATCCGAGCGAGCTTGGAAACAGCTTTGTAATAGGATCTAAACGTATCGGCATCAACGCTGTGAAGGATGCGGCAAAGCCATTCTCGGCGCAAAATGGCGCCGGGCATATCGCAAACGTGTACGAGAAGCTGGAGCAGGCATGACGCAAAGGGCAGTTTCACTTGAACAACGGGCAGTCCTTGCACTGCCGGAATTCGCAGCCGGGCCTGTGGTACATTTCACCTCCTAACCTTTTTGCGCAGTATGCCAGCTCTTCAAAGGTCACACCGTTCTTTGTCAATATGTAGTTTGTGTGCTTGGAGCCCTTTATAAGCATCTCATTTTTCTTCACAAGCCCGTATCCAACCAGCTCCTTGAGGCTGTCGTTGAGGTTTTTCGGGGTTATATGGTTGAGCTCTGTCTGCATGGCGTTGAAACTAAGCTCGCCCTTTGCATAATAAAGAGTTTCTATGATAGGTATGGTCCACCTTTTGCCCAAAATATGTATTACTGACAGTGTAGAACAGGACGTGGCCCTCCGCATCTCTGTCGTCTGTTTCGCCATTCTATCCCAATATAGATGGACCTTCAGATGTGACATCCTCCCACCGCTAAAGCGTGCGGGCTTTCTCTGCACTATGAATACCACTTCTTTGTGCAGAGTATGTTTTCAGTTCATCGACTACTGCCTCCCTTTGAGGTCTTACAAAATCTCCCTGAACGTGACTTCCCGCAAGTCCTGCGGTAGCTCTGTTGAGTATGTTCTTTGCTGCGTTTATGTCCCTGTCAAGATGCAATCCGCATTTACAGTCATATATTCTTTTGGATAGTGGCATCTCTTTTACACTGCCACACTGACTGCATTGTTTCGACGTATTTCTTGCATCTACTTTTATTACTTTCATACCAGCACTTTCAGCCTTGTATGAAAGAATCTGTGCAAATCTGTTCCATGAAGCGTTATTTATCGACTGTGCAAGATTATGATTTCTGACCATGTTTTGGATATGCAAATCTTCCAATGCAAACGAAGTATATCCTGATTTGATGAGGTTGTCTGTCAGTTTGTGAAAGTAGTCGTCTGATTGATTTGTAGTGCATTCCCATTTCTTTTGCAGTCGTAGTTTTGCAAGTTCCCTTCTGTGAGAACCCTTTTTCCTCTTTGCAATTATCTTCTGCCATCTTGCGATATGTTTCTGTGAATCTTTCTGGAACTTAGGTTTTTGTATCTTCTTCCCGTCAGAGAATGTTGCAAAGGTCTCAAGTCCCATATCTATGCCGACTGGATTCGTGTCCTTTACTTTTGGAATCTTGATGTTCTTTATTGCAGTGAAAACGGCATAGTATTTCCCTGCTTCTTTCTTTATCGTCATTGTCTTTATCTTTCCCTCAATCGGTCTGTGAAGTTCGATTTGAACCCTTCCGATTCGTGAGATACGGAGCATATTCTTTTCGATGGAAAATGAACCGTTGTCCTGCGGATATGTCATTGAATTGTATCGGTCTCTGGACTTGAAACGTGGGAATCCGACCTTTTGATGTTTATCTTTCTTCTTTTCCTTGACCCTTCTAAAGAAGTTTTGATATGCCTTTTGGACTCTTATGAATACGTCCTGACGGGATTGGGAATATATTTTTAGGAAGTCCTTGTTTCCAGAGATTGCCTTTTTCATATATCTATTGAATGTGGATTTATTGACCTTTGATTTCTTATTCTTTTCATATGCAGTTTTTGCCTTTTCCAATATGGAATTATAGAGTTTCTGGGAGAGAATCAGTCTTTCATCTATCTCTTTCTGCCTCTTAGAATCAGGGAATATCCTATACTTATAGGCTCTTGTGGTATCCATATTTGTATCCTGTTTCTTCATATTTATATGCCTTGCGTTTCATCTATCTTTTTCGCCCTCGCTTTCATCCCACCCTTGAAAGGATGTGGGTTTTCTCGCTATGTTTTGATAAAGGTTTACGTTTTCGAGGCATTGCTGGGCATCGGAGTCCCAGCCCTCTCTTTTATTTTTGACACTAGCCAGTCGGGCAATACGGGATAGTTCACTGCAAGCATCTCGTACCCATCCTTCCCCGCAGAGATGACAGTCATGCCGGAATTTGCTATTTTTATCCCAAAGTGAAAGTCATCGTACCCGAGGCCCAGGATGTGGAGGACAACGGATTTTATCTCGTTTTCATGTGATGCTACTACGATGATCCCGCCCTCTTTCGAAACAGAGTCCATAAAAGCCATCATCCTGTTCTGCACAGAGCTGCTCTTTTCAACGGAGGAATTGCTCCAGTCCACATCCAGTATCCATTCCCCTCCCCTATTCAATTTTCCCAAGAACTCCCCAAACCCCCTGTCCCTGAGCCTGTCGTCGATTATTGGCTTTAATTTCACCTGCCTGCCGATTATTTCGGCAGTCTGCCTGGCTCTCAGTACAGGGCTCGAGTAAAGCCCCGTCACATCAAGTTTTTTCAGTTCTGATGCCGTCCTTTCCACGGTTTCTATTCCCTCTTCGGTCAACGGGTAACCCTCATTCTGATTGTTAAGGATGCCGAGCTCATTGGTGAGCGCCTTCCCGTGCCTTACGAAGATTAGGACTGTCATGCTTAACTTTATAGAACGAGTTTAAAATATCTTGCGCTAGCTCCTTAGGCGTTTCCTCGCCTCCTTCTCCAGAAGTTTCTGGAATTGCGCCTCGAACCTCAATACCTCGGCATAGGACCATATCAAATCCTGTATCATCATGCCGCGGTTGCGATTCATGTATTCCTCCGGCCTGTCGCGCCAGCTCGCCGCATGCTCTGGTATCTGCTCCGGATAAGATCCGCCGAACCCTCTGAAGTATTCCGAATATGAGTTTGCAATTTCGAGCACGGGATTTTCCAGCCCAAGGTAATAATCGGCCCTTTGCGCCCCGCTTATCAGCCATCTGCCGCCCATGAAATATTCATCACCCACATACCTCCAGCCCAGCATGTGCGGCGAGCATTCCCTTCCGCATCCAAAGAGGGTCTGCTCTATCCTCTCCATCGTGTTGCGCACCACATTCCTGGTTCCCAGGGTGCTGTCGTTAATCCCGAACATGTTGAACGCGAATATGAGCTGGGTGTCCACGCCCTTGTCCATTCTCGGGTCCGCGCCGTACTTGTCGCGCATGCCATAAAGCACGTCTCCCCGTATGAAATAGTCCCTCAGGAACTTGATAGGACCGCCCGGATAGTTGCCGTCAACTGTTTTTTCTATCTCTCTGGGAGAATAGGCCAGCGAGAGGCGCTCCGAGAGTTTTTTCGCCGCCTCGAATCCCGCATACATGGCAGCCACATCATAGGCGTGCCCGTGCCCGCAGTCCTCCTCCCATGCATTGCAGCACTCGGTCTTGAAGTACTTTGCCATGTACTCCACTAATGTTGCAAGATTGCCCTTCAGGAAGTCCTCCTTCTTTTTGCTAAGCCCAAATTCCATTTCCTTCACCAAGGCCAAAAGCACCAGCGGCACGGAGTCATGCTGGACAAGGCTGTCATTGTCTGTATCATCAACAAGCGAATCCCCTATCTTCCCTATGAATATTTTCCCGTTTCTCCCCACCCTCGCCGGCACATGGTACTTGAGATGGTTGAAGTCTCCCATCTCCAGTGCAACCCTGTTGCCTTCCCTTACATGGTCCATGTGGTTTGAAATCGCATCTACGTTGAATGAGTTTATCCGTTTCGCGGTTTCTATGCATCCCTCCGCAAGCTCCGGATTCCTACCTTTCAGGTATTCCCCGGCTTCAAAAAGTGCAGTAGCCGTGAAGGCGCTGTCCCTAATCCAATGCATCACGTACCATTTGTAGGACGGCGATGCAGACATGTACCCAGTGACGTCGACGTTCGCTATTATAAACCTTGCAGCGCCTTCGAGCTGATCCCTCTGCAGTGGTTGGATCCCTACCTCCAAACTTAAGCTCTGCGTCGCCACAGATAAATGGCATGGCTTGTATAATATTTAAATACAACGGTGTCAAATAAAGTTTGACGTGAAATGTTGATTTTGTGGGAATTGCCAAGTGGATGAATAGGGACGTTCTGCTCATATCCTTCTCCGCTTTCTTCGCCGATCTTGGATATCAGGCAGCGCTAGCAATATTCCCAATATTCCTGGTCATCGGACTTGGTGCCCCTGCCTCCACGTACGGAATAGCCAATGCGATCGCCTTTGGTGTGGGCGCGGCCTTCGGTTATCTAGGTGGCGTACTCGGAGACAGGTACAACTACAAGTACGTGGCCATACTCGGGAATGCGCTGATACCCCTAATATCCCTGGTTGGATTGACGTATAGCGTGGTTGCGGCCGTGGCCCTGTTCTCAGGTGGATGGTGGGCTAGGAATTTCAGGTCCCCAGCAAGAAGGAGCATGCTTGTAGAATCTACATCTAAAACCGACAGGAGCAAGGTATTTGGGTTCCTGCATGCATTGGACATCGGCGGAGGTATGCTCTCCATAGCATTAGTCCTCGTGATGATCTATTTTGGAATCTCCTACAACAGCATATTTCTGCTCACGATATTCCCCATAGTAATATCTACACTCTTGCTCGCTCCAACCACCAACATAAGAAAGAAGGCCGCAAGGATCGTAGGCCAGTCAGCGGGAAGATTGGGTGAAAAAGCCCGTGTCGCGGGCAGGACCTATCGCGGGATAGTGGCCGCTACCGCCCTATACGGTTTTAGCTCGTACAGCCTTGGCTTTCCAATCCTCACAATAGCAAAAGGCTCCAACCCGATCATTGGGATAGGCTCCTATGGGGTGTATCTCGGCGTTTCAGCAGTGGCAGGATACGCGGTAGGCTCGATCAAATGGCTCGACAAAATAAAAGTGCTCAGCATCATCGGATACGCGCTCTCCGGCGGCGGCACCATGCTGCTTGGAATCGGCTATCTATACGGTTCCATCCCCGTTGAGTATCTTGCGGTTGCAATACTGGGATTTTCACTAGGGGTCATAGAGACGCTCGAGCCCACCATTGTCTCATTCATAAAAAACATGAGGAGCATCGGCAGGGGCATGGGCGCACTTACAGGCTCTAGAAGCTTCGGCATATTTTTTGCCAACCTTATAATGGGGATTTTATATGTTTTCAGTCCCATTTATTCGTATACCTACGCTGCCATCGTCTCGGTGGTTGCAGGCGCCATGGTATTGGTGTATGGAAGGGGGTTTGATGGCAGGCGATGATATTCCCAAGATTGCTATCCTGCTGTGCGGCGGGGAGGGTACGAGATTGCGCCCGCTGACATATGAGATACCCAAGCCCTTGATCCCCATCCAAGGGAAACCGACCGTTGAACACATAATCGAAGAGCTGCACCATCAGGGCGTGGAGAGGATGGTGATAACAACCGGATACAAGGCGGAGAAAATCATTGAGTACTTCGACAACAGCGACAAGAAAGGCATGGTGGATTTTGTCGTGGAAAAACACGCCCTTGGAACCGGTGGCGCGCTGAAATTCGCATACGAGAAAATAAAAGGGCAGGTCAAGGGGGATATTCTTGGCGTTAACGGTGACAGCCTAATAGATTTCGACCTCGCCGACATGTACCGGTTGCACAGGGAAAGGGACGCCCTAGTGACAATATTGGTCAAGGAGGTTGAAGATGTAACAGGCTACGGCGTGCTCGTGCTGGAGGGCGACAGGGTGAAAAGGTTTGTTGAAAAACCTGATCCGAGGACTGCGCCAAGCAATCTGATAAACATGGGCATATTCATAATCAACAAAAAGGCGATACAGATGCTTCCTGACAGGGAGGTATTTTCGTTTGAAAGGGATTTCCTGGAAAAAGCCGTCGAAACCGGACGGATCCACGCCTATCTGACAACCGGCCAGTTCTGGCCTACCGATAACATGGAGAGATACGAGAAGGCGATATTCGGCTGGAGGGACCATAAAGCGAGAAGCGTGGGAAAGAAAAAACAATGAAGCAATGATTTTCATGCGGCGCGGCCATTTCGAATCCATAGATGACAAGAAAACATGGGCGAAGGCGCTTTCCCACCTGAAAAAGAGGGACAGGATCCTTGCCGGAATAATCAAGAACGTGAGAGTGGGGGTGATAGAGCTGGAGAGCGATTACTATGGCTCGATAGTGGAGAGTTTTGTATATCAGCAGATATCGGGAAGCGCCGCCAATGCCATACTAAAAAAATTCAAGGGGCTCTACAGGGGGAAACTACCAAAGCCCCGCCAGTTTCTCGTGACCGATATAAGAAAACTGAGGAAAGCCGGCCTCTCCCCCCAGAAAATTTCCTACATAAAGGACCTTTGCGAAAGGATCGAGAGCGGGAACCTGACCCTGCGGAACATCCACAGGATGGAGGATGGGGAAGTGATAGCAAAATTGGACGAGGTCAAGGGGATAGGAAGATGGACCGCGGAGATGTTCCTGATGTTCACCCTGGGAAGGACAGATATCTTGCCTGCGGATGACCTCGGAATAAAGAACGCGATAAGGAAGAACTACAAGCTCAGGCAGCATCCAGGCAGGGACTACCTTGCCATGCTCAAGAAAAGATGGAGCCCGTACAGCACCGTCGCATCCATCTACATGTGGAGAAGCCTCGAGTCTAAGAACTGGAAGGAGGGATAGCCGCTTTTCACATCAGCTCTTCAGCATGAGGGCAAGAGGCAGCAGCAGCACATATCCTATTCCGAAGATGGCGAAGGCCGAAGTTATGCCTATCATCCCTATCACGACCCCTCCAACCAGCGGGCCTATGGTATAGCCGAGGTCCTTTATCGCGGCTATGGGCCCAAGCAGCGGGAGGCCCTCCCTCCTTATCAGATCCGACATCCTGGAGTATAGAGCTATGAATATCGCCGTGTAGCTCACCGTGAATGCGAGTATGAACCCGCCGACATATACTATGTTTGTTGACAGGGTGAAAAGAAACCCGGTTGCGGCCGCAGCAACCGACGCGACGGCCAGCACCTTCCTGACGCCGTGCCTGTCTATGAGGTTGCCTATGGGCACCTCGAGCGCCACCGCCGGAAGCAGCGCGACGGTGAGCACGAGCCCTATGTAGAAGACTGAAACGCCTTCGGAGTTCAGGAATATCGAGATGAACGAGTAGAAGGCGTTCATCAGCGCATAAAATATCACTATCAATAGGACCGTCTTGAGGAAATTGCCTTTCTTCATGTTTTTTACCAGCGCATCTATCTGCTGTTTTGCTGGCGTCCTATTCATCTTCGGCGAGCTGTGCACAAACAATGTGACCACCAGGAAGGCGAGGAAACTTGTGAACGCGAGCACGTAGAACGGGAATATGAATGATATCAACGTGGCAAAGCCGCCCACAAGCGGTGCTATCCCGGAGGCGAAGTCGTTCATGCTGGAAAAGAAACCAGTCTCCTTGCCACGCACCCTCTGGCTTGCGAAGCCGAATATGTATGCCCACGAGGTGAGCCAGAGGAACGAGGACGCGACTCCCCTGCCTATGCTGATGAGCATCAGAAATGCAAAGCCGTTTGCCATCGGGTAGAGCAGCGCGAAGACCGCATACGCGAGCAGCACCACCTGCAGCACACGTTTCATGTTGATCCTGTCGACAATCACCATGAAGGGGATGTTGAGCAGGACGCCAAAAAGGGTGGTTATGGACAATATTATGCCCGTGAGCTCCGTGCTTTTTGTTATACCGTTTACGTATATGGAGAATATGGGCGAGAGCACGCCCCAGCCGAAAGTGTATATGAAGAACGCAACCGATATCGGCAAAATAACCTTGTTAAAGCCCCTGTAATGCTTCAGGTCCGCTATCTCTTTGAACACACTATACAATTATAAGGAATTGTTAAATTACTTTCTGTGGATGGGACTTTGGCGAAACATCCCCAGACGTTGATTCGCCTGTATTAGCGCTCCATAAATTAGGGTTTCAAACTAACAAGGGCAACCCCAAGCGTCCTAGCTTTTGAATGGATTTCCTTATCAAATGTCAATAATGGGCTTTTGTAAAGGATGCTTGTTGCTACATAAAGCGAATCATAAACTGTAAGTTTACTATTCAGGGCTATCCTTATTGATACCCTATGTAGATCATCAGAATCTACATGTTTGATCTGCGCCCATATCTGCGATAATCTATCGAATGCCAGCAGCGCATCATCATTGTTGAGCTTTTTTCTATTGACCGAATAATCCCACAGGACATTCATTGTTTCAAACAGTGCAATATTCGGTGCGATTATGGGTTCGTCCTTCGATAAGGTTTCATATACAATTCGCTTTACCAACTCGGATTGGTTCTCGTCTATTACTAACTTAACCAGTACGTTGGCATCTATCGTCATCATTCCATTACCTTATGTCTCTGTAATGCCTAATGATGTCAGTGCTATCTCCGCGTATCCTTATCCTCTTGGAGGATTTTTGCAACTCATTCAATAGATCAAGCAATTTTGTTGCTCGTACCCTGTCTTCAATATGCTCCCTAATATCCTTGCTCCAGTTAACATGTATCTTCTTCATCGTCGCTTTTGTCCCTTTGGGAACCCTTATGGTAATAACCTCGCTTTCAGCCATCGAACCACAGAATTATATGGTGGGAAAGATATATATGTATTACGTTTGTATACAAACGACATACTTATACGATGGCAAACCGAGCCCTCGGTGAAACATCCCCAGACGCCGATTTTCCACTTTCGATATCAGCATTAACCTTTATAACCAAACCTTTTGTTGTAGATTTTATGGTTGATTATATCCACAATTAAAACAACAATCTCGTCTTCTGTTAATCCATTTTTTAAGGTGTACAACATTCTCCAAAATCCCGGCAGCTCAATCCTAAAAAGATTATTTGCATCGTAGTTTATTCTGTATTCGTTTGGTATGAGTTTCTTGACGATAGGGTCTCCGTACTGTATATCTCCTTTTACCAATTCTATCTTTTTATTAATGCCATTGAGTAAAGTTTTCTCGTGTTTTGATTTGCTAGCCCTAAGCTCATCTAGCACCTTTTCCACTTCCGGTGTGGGGATCACCCGCACAATTTTCATAATTCTCTACCATGCGCAACCAACTTTCTAACTTTCGGATTAGTGCTGTAGATCCAGGTTATGCCCCTTAACGTCACGGCTATTTTGTTACTTTTTTCAAGATATTCCAAGACAGTAATCAGTGTATTATGATTAACCTTTCTCGGAAGCGCCCTTTTTAATTCTGCAACAGTGATTATGCTGTCAGCATTCTGGAGTGTTTTCTCTACCATAAGAATAGTGTCTAAAGTCGGAGAAGAACCATGCTTTATCCTCTGCTCCATCATTTTCTGCATATTACCACACTCTATTGATATTAGTTAGTATCAAATAGATATTTAAATGTATCTGGGCCCTCGGAGAATCGAACTCCGGATCTTCACGTTGTCAACGTGACGTCTTACCACTCGACTAAGAGCCCATGAATTTCAGATGCTTATTACCATCCCGTCCCTAGAGGCCTCTGTGTTCCTGAAAACCGCCTTCGCGTCTTTTAATATCTCCTCTGGGTTTTTGTACCTTGCGCTTATATGGAAGAGCACAAGCCTCTTGCACTTCGCCTTTTTCGCTATCTTTGCGGCGCCATCGGCCGTGGAATGCGATCTTTCTTTGGCGAGTTCCTCCAGGCTCTTTCCATAGGAGGCTTCATGTATGAGGAGGTCTGCATTCCTCGCCGCAATCGCGGTACCGTTTATCGGCCTTGTGTCCGTAGCATACACGATCTTCTTGCCCGGCACCTGGTACGTGACATCCCTTAACTTTATCGTCTTTCCATTAACCTTCAGCGAGCCCTTTTTCACCAGCTGGCCGAACATGGCCCCGCGTAGCCCGAGCTTCTTCGCCTTCTCCTTCAGGAACCTCACCCTGCCCTCCTCTTCGAACACATAGCCGAGGGTCGGGATCATGTGGTCCAGCTTGAATGCGCTTACCTTGATGCCATCCCCGTTAAGCACCACGCCTGGCGCTACGCCCTTTACAACTATTTTGTATCCGATGAGCGCCATGTCAAATGTCAGGAGCGCGTTGACCCTTCCCTCCTGGCCTTTTGGCACATATATGTAGAGGGGATCCGGTCTCCTGTTCAGGGCCATGGTCCTGACCAGCCCGGCGAGCCCTATTATGTGGTCTCCGTGCGTATGGGTTATGAAAATCGCCTTGATTCTCGACAGGTTCACCGAGTACTGCATGCACTGGCGCTGCGTGCCCTCCCCGCAGTCAAAGAGGTATACGCTTCCATTGTACTTCATGGCCACGGCTGGCAGCCCCCTCTCTCTCGTGGGCATGGAGCCGGCGGTCCCCAAAAACGTTACTTCTATAATCAATGTCATCAGCCTATCTCTATCCTGACCTTTTTATTTTTCAGGTCAACATTTAATATCTTTACATCAGGGAACTGCCTTTGCAATCCCTCCCTGGTTATCCTCCTGTCCGCCCGCGCGCTACCTATGAGCGCGTTAATGCTGTTCATCTTTTCGAGCAGCGTCCTCCCCATCTCCTTGTTGTCCTCTATTTCCCTGTCAAAATTTCCCAGGAGCTTCTCCTGTTTCTTTATGCTGTTCTCCAGCTCCTCTATCCGCCTTTTCTGTTCTGTGTTCTCCTCCTTGCCCGCTCCGATCGGATTTTCAAAATAGAACTGGTCGAGAGCCTCTTGAAGGGTGCCGAACCCCTGCGCCTCCAGCCCGGCGTACTTCTCAAGCTCCCTTATCGAATAGTCTACTGCCTTTCCGCCGCTCCTGTAGATAATTGGTTTTATGCCGGCCGGTTTCTCAAACCTGTAGTTTGTCGCTTGCGTAGGGGGCTTGTAGTCAAATCCATTTTTTATATTCCTGTCCCTGGACTCCTGCACCTTCTGCGCAAGCAGTATTCTCATGTTTTCATCGGTTATTATCAGGTTCCCTTTTCCGAACATCTCCACTATCATGTTCAGCGTTGCCTCTCCCTTCCCGAGCACGAAAACCACTACCCTGTCATAGTTCAACTGCCTTATCTCCCGGATCTGGAAACCCTCAATCCTCTTTCTTACCGCGGATGCGAAATTCGTTGGCATATCCTGTTTCTCTATGTATTCCGTCCTGTTTATCGCGTGTGAAAGTATTATCTGGATGTTGGCCTGCACCTTGTTCTTCGACATCTTCAGCCTGAACCTATCATCGGCTACCTCGTAGAACTTGTCGATGTAGAATCCGGCAAACTCCTGGAGCTCGTCCACAATAACGGCAAGCTCCTCGCTGGTAATTCCTCTCATACAACTATAATTGACCAGCTTATTTCTTAGTTATTGCTTTTTGAGCTTCCTCGCGCCCTCCTCCTTGGCGACCTTTGCAAAGGCCGCGGCCTTTTTGTACGCGGTGTTGCCGTGGTCCTCAAACGCGGTGCCTATCTGGACTATGTCTGCTCCGCTCCTGTAAACATCCCTAAGCTGCTGCGGCGTCCTTATACCCCCGGCGGCGATGTACGGCACGTCAATCACGGACTTTACCGCCCTGACCATCTCGTTCGGTATCGGGCCCATCCCCTGCGCCTGCGGATTCGATCCGGTATCGGTCAGTATTATCCTGTGTCCCAGGTATTCCGCGGTCAGCGCCAATGCGGCCGCAATTTTCGGCTTCTCCCTCGGTACTAGATTTACATCCCCGACCCATCCAGCCGTCCCGCCCGGCGAGACGATGATGTAGCCGACGGGAAGGGGCTCTATGCCCACCTGCTTGATAAGCGGCGCAGCAAGCATCTGCGCCTGCGCGTGCCAGTAAGGGTTTCTTGAATTCAAGAGGGACATGAAGTACATCGCATCGGCGTTTTTAGTTATCGTAGCAATATTGCCGGGGAAAAGGACGACCGGCACGTCAATCACCTCCTTTATGTTTTTGACCACGCTGTCGAGCATCTCCCCCTGTGCGCCTATGCTGCCGCCGAGCAGCACTATGTCGGCGCCGCCCTCGGCCGATCCCTTTGCGGTCTTCACGGCGATTTCGGGGGTTGCATAATCAACCGGGTCTATCAGCGAGAACAGCATCGCTCCCTTCGTCTCCAGGGTTTCGTGTATGTACAATTCAACCTTTCCTATTTTCATAAAATCAACTTAAACATGAGAATGATCAACGGTTATGCATGCTCTTGTATTTTTCCAGGAAATCTAGCGCCTGCGCCTTCCCCTCCACGTCTATGCTCCTCTTCGGCCGGAAGTCCAGCTCCCTGCAGATCTTCGCTATGCTCACAACCCTGTCGCTCAGCAGGAAGTTCAGCTCAGCCATGTTTATGTTGAGGACCTTCGCGCCAAGCAGCGCGAGCGCCGGGTGCATGTGCTTTTCCGGGGGCGGCACGTCCAGGAACTTCGCCGCCTTGTCAAAGAGCTGCTTGAGCGTGTAGTCCTCTCCGTCGGTGAGGTTGTATATCTTGTCGTAGGCGTTCTCCCTTCCGACGCAGGCCAGCATACCATCGACAACGTCGTCTATGTGCGTGAGCGTTATGTGGTTGTTGCCGCTTCCAATGTAGCGCAGCCTGTTCTCCAGGAGGTACCTGAAGATCTTGTCGAACGACGCGGTGTAGCCAGGCCCGTACATCGTTGACGCCCTGAATATCGTGTATCTTATGGACGGGTGGGCGAGCGCGAACGACTTCACCACCTGCTCGGCCATGAACTTTGTTTCCCCGTACAGCCTGCTGGGCCTTGTTTCCGAATCCTCGGTAAGTATCTCGCCCGGCCTCTTGTTCCCGTATACTGCCGTTGTGCTCAGGTATATGAACTGGACCCGCTTGTCCTGCGGGTTTGAGTCCACGAAGGCCTTCAGCACGTTTTCGGTGCCCAGCACGTTTATCTGTATGTAATCCTCCGAGCTGCTCCTTGTCAGGTCCGTCAGCGCGGCGAGGTGGAATATCCTGTCGGCCCCGGCGCACGCAGCCCTCAGGTTGCGCTCGTCGTCAGGGTTTTTCAATCTTATGTCCGCTCTGTACGGTATGACCCCGCCGGGCAGGGACTTCCAGTGGCTGGATGAAAGGTCCTCGAGCACTATTATCCTGACCTCGTCCCCCATATCCAGCAGCTTTCTGATCAACCTGGTGCCTATCCCGGAAGTCGGTCCCGTAATGACGTCTATCATCTTCCTTTTCGGGGCCTCCTCCTTCTTGGTCAGCCTGCCCTGTTTCGGCCTATCATCCTTGTTATTGCTCTTCTTTGCCATATTCGCTCACGTCTTCGCCCTGTTCCAGGACGCGCCCCGCCAGCCTGCTTATCCTTTCGTGCGTGGCCGTCACCTTGTTCACCACATAGGATGGCCAGTCTTTCCCGTACGGCGTGTACACGCTCAGGTTTATCTTCATCTTCATCAGTTTTGCGAGCTTCTTCTCGCTAAAGCCTAGTGGCACCTCAAATATTAAGCCCTTCTTGTACTCCTTGCTGAAGCCGGCTATCTTCTCTATCAGCTTTTCGTTGTGCTCCAGCACCGCGACGGTGACCCCCGCCTGCAGGAGCTTGCTTATTTTCGATATATAGTGCCCAAGTATGTATTTATCCGCTTGCCTCGCCTCCTCCTTCGCGCTCATGCCGTTCTTTTCCGGCCCCCTCTTCCTCCCTGTCCTTGCGCCCCCGGCGTCAGCGGGGCGGATATCATGGTACGAATAATAGGTTATCTTGACGAGGTCGTTCGGCCTCAGCATCTTCCTTATTGTGCCTACCTCGAGATCGTACATCACCGGTATCTCAATCCCGATATTTCTGTACTCCTTCCTGTATTTCCTGTATATCCCGAAGAGATCCTCCATCTCGGTGCCGTTCTCCGCCTCGAGCCACACCCTCATGTTTGTGTTCTTGATGGAGTCCAGAAGGTCCGGAAGGCAGTTGTCGAGGGTCCCATGGTTTATGTTTATGCCCAGCTGGCTCGGTCTTATCGAGATGTCCGCCCTGAGGTTCAGCCTGGACGCCTGCTTCGCCAGCTGCATGTATGCGTTTGCATTGTACCTGGCCTTCGTCGAGTCGTCCACGCCGTCGTTGAGGAATGTCATGGTCGTTTTCAGCTCCCTCCTATCGTTCTCCCTCGCCTCCTTGAGGACGGAGCTAAGAGTAGGCCCGGCTATGCGCTTCTGCACTAGTCGGAACACGACACCCTTTATAATTTTGTGCTCGTTCGGCAAAGTCAAACACCGATGCGAAAATGCAATCGATTACTATTCTTCACTTAGGTTTAAAACCCTGATTGCAGCGCCCGTTCTGCTGCCTCCATACCCGGGCTCCTGCCCCCCGCCGTGCGCGGCCCAATTCCCGCCCCGGGCTGCTTCATTGCTTCCTTGTGCCGACCTTTGCCCTGTTCAAGAGTATTGCGGCAACTATGGTTGTTATGACTATTATCATTAGCGATATGAAGAATATCTCCGAGGAATATGCTATGCCCGTGGTGAGGAGTATGCCAGCGAGGACGGCCGTGGTTGTCTCTCTGGGCAGCATCGCATATACGACGGACCTCTGCTCGCCCGCGTCCCTGACGAACAGCATGGTCTCCGCGTACCTTATTATTATCAGCACCACAACGACGAGCAGCACCTCAGGAAGGTATTGGGTTGTGAGGGTCATCACCATCCCTATGAAGACGAAGAAGAAAGTCCTGATCAGGAACTCGATGTCCTTCTCCACCGCGCGCATCTCCTTCCCGTCCGTTTTTATGGACATTCCGAAGAACTTGCCTATGGCTTTGTGGTTACCCATCATTATTGCAAATATCAGCACAGATATTATCGCGGCACCGTTGAAGAAGCTCACAACCCCGTACAGCAGTATCGCCACCGCGATGGTCGGCAGGTACTCCCCTATGCTTCTGGTCATGTCAAGGACAAACATCCAGAGCAGCCCGGCTATGAGCCCCAGGAACACCGCAACGCTTATGTAGTCCACAACATAGTTCGAGTAATATCCTATTGAAAGCTGGCTTCCGGAAATGACGTTTATGAATATCGTGAAGAGAAGTATGGCGACCACGGAGTTTATCACGACCTCCATGAGGAGCATCTCGTACATCTCTCCGGATATTTTCAACCTTTTTATCACCGACAGTATCACGATCATGGAGGTGGGCCCCACGATTACCCCGAGGAGCGCCCCGTATAACACCGGCCAATTGAAGACGTAGTACATGAGCGCAGCCACCACCGCCATCGGCAACACGATGTCGAGGACCCCAAAGACCGCCCCCCTCGAGCTCTTTATCCTGCCCCTGTAGAGCACTATCTTCTTGCCCGCGCTGTATATCAGGAGTATAAGCGCGATGTCCCCGAAGAGCGGCAGAAGCTCCCTCAGCGTATTCACGTAGTTCAGCGGGAGCAGGTTCCCCACGGGAACAAGTATTATGCCTATCAGCATTAGTATGAGCGCCTCTGGAATCCTTGTGCGCTTGAATATGGTGTCCCCTATGTACCCTATGATTATTATCAGCGCTATGGCTATGAGAATTGCAATTGAGTTTATCGCGCTCTGCAGCAGGAATCCCTGAATCATGACATCGATCCGGTTAACAAATGGCGTTATAGTTTAAAATACCTTGCCGACATCCGTAGCCACTTTTTGATGCACGGCGGCATTGCATTGGAACTGGGCACCTCCCCCGCCATCAGGCCTTCAATTCCCCCGATGCCAGCTTCTTTATTACCGCCCTTGGGTCCTCGTTCTCGCACTTCACACCCATGCTCTTGCATGTGCCGAGGACCTGCCTCATCTTCGCCTCCAGTGTCCTGCCGTACATCGAGGCCTCCTTGGATTTCGCTATCCTCTTTACCTGCTCCAGGCTGAGGTTTCCTATCACTTCATCCTTTGTCTTTGCACCCGCTGCCACCCCGAGCTCTTTCAGGATGAGCGCGCTTGTCGGAGGCGATCCCACCTCAACCCTGAATTCCTTTGTCTCCGGGTTGACTATGACCTTGACCGGTATCTTCACGCCCTCGAACTGCTTTGTCTTGTTGTTTATCTCCGCTATTATGTTGTTGACAGGGACACCAAGGGGCCCGAGCGCCGGCCCGAACGGTGGGCCTCCAGTAGCCTTTCCTCCCTCAATAAGCCCCGCAATTGTTACGTCAGCCATTTATCGCACCATCAAAATTATCATCATGCCGTTCTCTTTTTATTATTCTCATTCCTGCTTCTCCGCCTTCTGTATTACCTTGGCAGTGTTCATTTTCGTCGTTATTGGTATGGGGACTACGACATCCTGCAGCTCCACGGTTATGTCGCTCTTCAGGTCGTCCACCTTGAGCACCTTCGCCTTGTATCCCTTGAAAGGCCCGCTGGTGAACTCCACAGTGTCGCCCTTCTCTATATCCTGCGCGAACTTCCTTACCTGTATAAGCTTGTTGATCTCCTCGTCCACGAGGGGTTTGTTGAGCATCCCCTTGACATTGTGCTCCCTGGTTATGAACTGCCTCACTGAGAGCTCGTCCTCCGCCTCTATTATAATATAGCCGCGCATGCCCTCCATCACCATTATGGAGTATATGGGCAGGTCCACCTTCGAAGCCTTGTTCTGCAGCATATTGGCTGCGATCCTCTCCTGCCCCGAAGTTACTTTTACAACAAAATACACTGCATCACTCAATTCAGAATCTTTATAGTATTTCTTTGAACATCATTCTTCATGGATTACATAAAAGCAAAAATCAAAAATGCTGAAAATGTAAAACAGAAAATAATGAAACGCGGCATGCTTGACAGCGGCAGGCCGGTCAAACATAGCAAAAGCTATGTCTATTTTCCAGTAGTTATTGGTATGTCAAAGAATAAAAAGGTTGGTGTCAGGCGCGGGTATGACATACTCGGCAACATTGCGGTGATAGACTTTGACGGAACAAGGGCAATGGAAAAGGAATTCGCAAGACAGATACTCGAAAGGCACAGGGGCGTGAGCACGGTGCTGGCGAAGGCCGGCGCCGTCAAGGGAAAGTACAGGACAAGGGAGTTCAGGCACGTCCTCGGAAAAAAGAACTTCACCGCGGATTACAGGGAGAACGGATGCGAATTCAGGTTCGACGTGAGGAAGACGTTCTTCTCCAACCGGCTTTCATTCGAGAGGGCGAGGATAACCGGCCTGGTAGGGAAGAAGGAGAAGGTCATGGTGCTCTTCTCCGGGATCGGCCCCTTTGCCATAGAGATAGCGAAGGCGCACAGGGATGCAGCAGTTGTCGGCATAGAGCTTAACAGGTATGCAAGCAATGCAGCCAACGACAATATAAGGATCAACAAGGTTACAAACGTGCATCTTGTAAATGGGGACGTCAAGACCGCATCAAACAAATATGCAAATTTTGCAGACAGGGTCATCGTCCTGATGCCGAAACAGAGCCTGGAATTCCTTGACGAGATATTGACGGTGTCAAAGAAAAGGGCGAAGGTGCACCTTTATGCGTTTGGCGCGAGCGACACGGCATATGCTACCGTGGCAAAGGCGTTAAAACTCCATGCGAGCCAGAATGGCTACAGGATAAGGGAGGATTCGAGGAGGGTGGTGAGACCCTATTCGGCAAGGGAGGTCGAGATAGTTATTGATTATACCATAAGGAAGTAAAAGGAAATAATGGAAAACAAGGATAATCGGAATGAAGTGGGAGGAATGACGATAGACGCAAAAAAGAAACTGCGGATAATGGCCCTCGGCGCGGCGATAGTGGCTGTACCGGTGCTGCTGGCGTACTATGTCCTGCACATACTGACCGTGCTCCTGCTCTTTGTCTTTGTAATACCCGCAGCATTCCTGCGCAGGAGGGAACATATCAGATATTTCCTGCTTGGAGTGCTTATCGGCGGGATGGTCAGCGTCCTCTTTTTCATTTATGTGGCAATGCACCTCGGGCTGTAATTGATTTGTCTCCTGCGCGCGGTCGGTGGGTCCTACCGGTTCCGGGGCTTCAACCAGATGATTAATGGCACACATTAACCAGGCTAAAAATATTGAGCTAAATGTTAATGATCTGCCCATGCTAAAATTATGCCGAGATCCTTTGCTTTTGAAACTATCTTTTTATCAAAAGTGAGCAAAGGTGAATTATGCATCAGGCTTACTGCGACATACAAAGAATCGTAGAAACTTAGCTTATGTTTTTTAGATATATCCATTGCCAGGTTCGCTATGGATCCTGTTGGGATAGTTTCTATTTTGCCAAAGATGGATGTTAATATATCAAATGCCTCGTCCACATTCTTCTCGCTGATTTTTTTCTTTACACCAAAATTTACCCATATGGCATTCAGTGCTTCTGCAAGTATTATGTCCGGCGCAAAAAGCGGATTTTCTTTCGAGGTTTCCGAATTTATTATCATATAGGCCTTGTCTGAGTCCTTTTCCGTTATCGCTAACTTTACTATAGCATTTGCGTCTATAGTTATCATATAGAATCACGGTAATGCTTGATTATTTCAGTGCTATCGCCATCGACCTTTATTTTCAGCGCCCTTTTATGCAATTTTGGAAGCAATTCGTGCAACTCAATCGACTTTGCTCTGGCTTCCAAATAGCCCCTAACATCTTCTGCTACGTTTACCTTAGCTTTTTTCATAGCAATTTTCACTCTTTTGGGCACCCTTATTGTTATAACTGCAGTCTCTTCAGACATATCAATCACACCATTACTATGAACAGGAAGATATATATGTATTGTGTTTGTATACATTTAGAATACAAAATTCCATAGGATATGTTCCGCCCGGATTCCGAGCATCGTTAAATATTGCGGGGTTATAATAAGTGGTCTAAAACCCACATTCTCCAGGGCTAGGGCCCCCCGCTCCTTCTCTGCCACACTTTCACTAACAGGGCCGTGTCGGCAAGAATAAAAAGCTTTGCACGGCATAAATTATTGCGATCAGTGATATAGTTGGCGACAGCGACGGCCGATAGGGTAACCGTTACAGGGTTGGCTCCAGTGCAGCTTGACCTGAACCTGGAGGGCAACCTAAGGGACTTTGTGGGCAATGCCACATGGAGGGAGCTTCTTGTGGAGCTCGTGGCCACAGACAAGCTGGACCCGTGGAACATAGACATAGCCAGGATAGTGGACGGATACATAGGCTTCATAAAGAGGATGAAGGTTCTGGATCTTCATGTGCCGGCAAACATAATACTCGCCGCATCCATTTTGCTCAGGATGAAGAGCGAGAGCTTCAAGGTCTTCGACATCCCGGAGCCGGTCGAGGATATGGTGGATCTTCCGGGAGAGCCCAGGATAATACCGGACGTTCAGCCCCTGGTTCCAAGGCTCAGGATGCAGCCGAACAAGCGCGTAACGCTGTACGAGCTGATGAGCGCGCTGGATGAGGTCATGAAGCTCAAGGAGAAGAGGGAGCTCTTCGTCCAGGCTGCAAGCACACCGGTGCAGTTCTACATAAACAACGAGGACATAGACCAGAAGATAGAGACGATCTACAGCATGGTCCAGAGCCATTCGGACAAGACAGGAATGACTACCTTCGCTTACCTGTCGAGCAATTTCGACCACTCAGAGAGGATACTCCTTGATTTGTTCATACCGCTGCTCTTCCTGGCGCACAAGCAAAGGATAATAATAATGCAGGAGAAGTTCTTTGACGAGATACTGATAAAAATAAACGGCGGTAAGGGAAATGGCTGAGGGCAATGAGGAGTACAAGAGGCTCATCGAGGCCGCGCTTTTTGTCACGAGCAAGGCGATGAGCGCTAGCGAGCTCGGCCAGGCGGTCGGGATTGCCTCAGTGGGCGCCGTCGGTTCGCTGCTGGACGATCTCATATCGGAATATGAGGCAAGGCAGGGAGCGCTCGGCATATTCAGGATAGGTGACAAGTACATAATGAGCGTGAAGGAGCCGTACGCCGGCAAGGTCAACCAGCTCGCCGGCGCGCCAGACCTATCAAGGGGTGCGCTCAGGATCCTCGCGTTCGTGAGCAAGAACGAGCCCGTGATGCAGAGCAGCATAGTCAAGACCTTCGGCAGCGCATCGTACGACTACATACACGAATTGCAGGAGAAGGATTTCATAAGGGCGCAGAAGACGGGCAGGACCAAGAAGCTCGATACGACGGAAAAGTTCAAGGAGTACTTCAACTTTTGAGCGACCCAAGCCCCTAGTTGTGCGAAAGAATGTCTATCAGGTTGAGCACCGCATCCCTGGATGTGTCGTGCTTTAGCCTTACTCCTATCTCATCCATCTTCCTGCTGCTCAGGAACGCGTCCGGCACGTCACCGGGCCATCCCTGCTTGCCGCCCGTGTATTTTATCTTTGCGCCCTTTGCAAACCTGTCTATGACGGCCTGCGCTATGTCGCTCACCTGCATCTGGTCCTTTGTCGCCAGGTTGTAGATATTCTCGCTAGCCCTTGACTTTTCGTATATCAGCATCATCGCGTTCACGCAGTCCACGACATCTATGTAGGATTTTTTCTGCTTGCCATCACCAAAGACGGTAAGCTCCTTGCTGTTTTCCCTGAGCCTCTTGACGAAATCCAGCACGACCCCGTGCGTCGAGTTCTTGCCGACCACGTTTGCAAACCTGTAGATGTAGTAGTTCATCCCAAAAAGGTGCGAGAATGCGGTTATCAATCCCTCCGACGCCAGCTTGGCCGATCCATACAGGGATATCGGCTTAAGCGGTCCGTAATTTTCCGGAGTGGGTTTCATGTCCGCTATCCCGTAAACAACGCTTGACGATGAGAATATTATGTCCTTCACGTCGTTTTTTCTGGCGCCCTCCAGGATATTGTACGTTGCGATTGTGCCTAGCTTGAGGTCGAGGTCTGTCTGCTTCGTTCCCAATGCAACATCAGGGTTTGCCGCCAGATGGATCACCGCATCGTATCCCCCCTTCATGCTGTCCTCGACCTTCTCCTTGTCCAGAAGATCGCCCTTTATGAAGGAAAAATCCCTGTATTTCTTGAAAGGAGCCATGAATTCGGATCTTCCGCTGCTAAGATTGTCAAAAACAGCAACCTCCGCATTCCTTGAAACAAGAAGCTCTACAAGGTTGCTGCCTACAAAGCCGGCTCCCCCCGTTACAAATACTTTTTTGCCATCCAACCCTCCCAAGTTGTTCACCCATATGTCGGATTTGCCTCTTCCACTCCCTCCTTCCTGTTTGTGTACCTTGCGGCCACGAAAAGGAACGAAGATAATCTGTTCAGGTACTTTTGAATCAGCGGATCCAGATTCGTTTTCTTCTCATTGGAGAGTGCAACCACCGAACGTTCGGCTCTTCTCGCAACCGCCCTCGCATTGTGCAGGCATGCGCTGGAGGCGGAGCCGCCGGGCAGGATGAATTTCCTCAGCTCTGGAAGCGTGGCCCCGAGCTCCTCTATCTGCTCCTCAAGTAGTTTTAGGTCTTCCTCCCCTATCCTTGACTTTGTCTGCACCCCTCCCTCCACAGAGGCGGAAACCTGCGCGCCGAGCGTGAACAGTTTGTCCTGTACCCCTCTGAGCATGCGGTTTACGTAATCATCCGATGTGTTGGCTATCGCGACGCCGATTGAGCTGTTGAGCTCATCTATGTCCCCCGTAGCCTGTATTATGCAGCTGTCCTTCCTGACACGCCCTTTTCCCATGACTCCTGTGGTTCCGTCATCGCCGGTGCCAGTATAGTGCCTTGTAGTCGTCATCACTAGATTTGGACTCAAAGCCTATTTTAATCTTTAGCCCGAAACTATTTTGGCGCGGGCCTGTAGTCGAGTGGTAAGACGTTCCCTTCACACGGGAAAGATCCGGGGTTCGATTCCCTGCAGGCCCATAAGGCACAAATATTGGATTGGTTGGATTGATTTGTATGCACAGCGCGAAGACACCGATGGCCAGGACGATACAGGAGGTGTGCAGATCGTGGGACGGGAAAGACACGGAATTGCTCATGGCCACATTGAGGCGCGCCCGCTCTGTCGGCTTCGAGCACTCGTTTCCCAAGAAGGAACACACGCCGCTTGGCGATCTAATGAAGATGCTCGACCTGCTGTCCGAGAAATACGCAATCACTCCGGGAGACAGGGATGTCATAAAGGAGGCGCTGATCGGAGAGATGCAGTCAGGGTACAGGAGGGAAGAGGTGGAAAACCCAAGCAGACCGCGTAAGGGGCCGTAGACTAGGATCCAGGGCCCAAAAAGCGTCGTCCAATTTCACACAAGTTACATAAACTTATAAATAGATTGCCATACAATCCTTTAATCGAGTACATGAAGAACAACAATAAAGGAATATTTATCGGAATAGTGGCTGTGCTGGTAATACTGGGGGCTGTCGCGGTATTGAGCGGGCATTATGCCCCGTCTTCGACCGTAGGATTTGGACAACAGGCGCCAGTGCTCCTGACCGATCCGGCCATTGTACCTACAGGCACCACCGCCTTGGTAATAGCATATTCCTCATTAAGGGTGCACACAAGCGGCGCTTCTGGTGCCGGCTGGGTGAGCGCCTCAGGCAGCGGAACCATAAACCTCCTTAATCTGGTGAACACGACGGAGCTGATAGGCAAGGCAAATCTCTCCGCAAATTCAACCATAGACATGATCAGCTTCAATGTGACTTCGGCAACAATAACGATAAACGGCACCACGAGCAATGTGACTCTTCCGAACCATGTCATAACAGCACACATAACCGGAAGCAGCAAGGTGAACGCGACATCGGGGGTACTCCTTGACCTTTCGCCGACAATAGCTGCGATATACACTTCAAACTCTACTGTATTCGTGATGGTGCCATCCGTAAGGGCCATAGTGATCGGAGGCAGGAATGTTTCAACATCCTTAAGCGTCGGGACAAGGGAAACGCTGAATGCAAGCGATAGGAAGGATTTGGAGGACATACGTTCAAACATAAGCATAGTGTCATCCTCGGTGAGCCTCAGCGGCAATTCCACTGACGTTTCGGTGACGGTGAAGGACAATTCAAACACCAGCGTTGTGCTAAGGCATGTGCTGGTATTTGGGAACTACAGCGTCGCTGTTGCGCCGCTTGCCGGCTTTAATACTACCGTGCACGTAGGGGACAACGGCAACATAAGCGAGAACAACGGCAATACAAGCGAGAGGAATGGCAACATAGTAAGCAAAAATGGCACTGTATCTCTCAACATAACGAACATAGAGAGGAACAGCGGTGACCACGTAAGCGCCAATATCAGCGCCAATGTCAGCGCCCGCGGCGATCCCCCCGGGAACGTGAGCTCTGACGTGAGTGGCCCAGAGTCCGATCTCATCTCACAGGGAATAGAGACGCAGCACCTGCGCATGTTCAATTTCATGATAGACCAGAATGGCACGCTCTCCCTGCCTTCGCTTAGCGGCGAAGCCGAGGGAGCTGGCCTTGGCTACAACCTTTCGGCAGGCGCAACCGCCACATTCACATTTGCTGGCAGCATGAGCTTTGGCGAAGGGCACATAACCATAACGCCCGCATCCGGATCGCAGTACCGCATTGTCGTGAGCGGCGAGAATGGCGCAAGGGCATCGGCCAACGTCACCGCGGGCTGATATCCCATTTATTTTTCTGCAGCCGCAGCGCTCAGGCCAATCTGCTTTTAGGGAGCCCTCGCAAAATGCAGCGCGGTCACTCTGCCTTTATCTATAGCTAGGGTCGCTTGTCGTCTTTATCTCCGGCGCCGGCTTCGGCATCGACCTGTCGTTCAGCTGCTTCTCCAGGTTTGCCATCGTCTCCGGCAACATCTTTGCAAGCGATTTTGCCGTGTTCTTGCTTATCACGAACTCTCCGAGCGCTGTTCCCTTCATCATGTCTATAAAGACAAGCATGATCTGTCCCTCCTTTTCCACTTCGCCCTTGTCATTCTTGCCCGCCTTGACCTTCAGCACCAGTGCGACCTCGTCCGCAAAGATCGGTTTCGTGTCCACGAACTTGAGCCCCATCTGTTGTTTCTGCTCCTCTGTCATTTGAATCACATTGTTTTGTGTGAATGTATTGAACGGCAAGATATTAAAGAGGGTAAGCACGCCCTGTCCGCAGCTGCTGGTTGATGGTCGCCTCCGCCACCAAGTGAACAAAATGTATACATATTGTTCAGTTATATGAACATAATGTTTAAATACCTTTCTACCTAAATCTTATCATGGAGGAAGGAATATTTTCACGAATGGTTTCTATTAGCGAAAAGGCCATCCAAGATTCAAAATCGTTTCCTTTTCGCAGATATCTTTTTGATACAGTAGATAAGGCATCTACGAATTTCTATAATGGCATATACGGTTTAAGAGGCATAGGTAAGACAGTAATGCTTCTTCAACTTGCCGGCAAGAGGAAACACTCCATCTACATACCTGCAGATGCGACATATCTGCTACAGGACACGCTTTATGATACTGTGAGCCATGTCATTGCAAGAGGTTATGATAATATTTTTATAGATGAGATCCATACGCGGAAGGACTGGACCGCGGATCTTAAGACGCTCTACGACGAGGGGAAAAGAAACATATTCTTTAGCGGATCTTCCGCCATGGAAATGAAGAAAGGCGCCGATCTTAGCAGAAGAGCCATAATGCACGAGCTAAAACCCGCATCTTTCAGAGAATACCTCAACATAAAGAAAGGCGCCGAGTTAGAAAAAATCAGCTTGGGAGACCTATTTGACAAGGAAAAAAGGCAAAAGATAGCAATCAAGAATCAGAAGTGGAAGGAATTCATGCAGGAATACTACAGATATGGTGGGGTTCTATACGAGGATGTCCAAAAGACATTCCCAAAACCGATCTCGAACAGCCTTGAGAAAATAATAAGTGTAGATTTGGCACCATTGAGAGAACTAGATGTAAAAGTGGAGAACGACATTTATAAGCTCCTTTACAAGATAGCAGAAGCCGGGCCTTATGAAGCCAGTTATACCAGTTTGGCAAATTATTTGGGAATAAGCAAGGCGACAGTCATACGACTGCTATCTGATTTAGAGAAGACGGGATTACTAAAGCAGATCTTCCCCTGCGGAAGCGGCTTTAAGAAGGAACCAAAACTTTATTTACGTGTGCCATTCCGATACGCATTGAATGAAATGTCTGCCAGAAGAACCGATGTCGGTGCTACTCGTGAGGAGTTCTTTGTGAACAATGTTGATGTTGAGTGCTACTATAAAACGCAACGCGGAGAGAAAACACCCGATTTCATGTTAAATGGCAAGATGATAGAGGTTGGAGGAGAATCTAAGAAACCTTCATCTGCCGATTACTTGGCTGTTGATGGATATGCCTTTACTGAAAATAGGATACCATTATTTCTGTTTGGATTCCTATATTAGTTACACAGAAACTTTCTTGAGCTTTGTACACGTCGGTTGAGCTGGACTCCTATGTGGACTAACGCGACTGGACTGATGTCAAGGAATATCAATGTATGTCGATTGCTATCGGTTTTACATGGGCAAAACGGGCTGAATAGCGCCCCCTTCTCGTTGTCTGAATGGGCATTTGTCCAGTCTTTGGTCTTTTGTCTTTGGCATTTGGCGCATCCTATATATAATATAGGCGCCAAAATGTTCCTCATGACCCTACCTAACACCTGCCCCAAATGCAATATAGGCATGAGGATGATGGAGCAGGAGGACACGATATATCTGGTATGTGGCGTGTGCGGGTACAGGAGGAAGATGGAGAACATAACCGAGCACTCCTGCCAAGCATGCGGCTACAACAAGGCGATAATGACCTACATAGGCGTCGTCATCGGGGACGAGCAGCCCGTAACGCTGTATAGGTGCGCGAAGTGCCAGCATGTCGAAAGGGAGGGAGTTTCCTAGCCATCATGGGCAGATGCAGTTGTGCAGGAACGCGTGCAATGCATAATACTTAAAAATCCGATGCTATTTATCTGGATAGTCTATCATGTCGTATAAAATTAGGCTTTTGTATGGCAACGTAGTCCAATTTTATATCTATGGCCGAGAAGCTGAATGGCGGTATTTTAAATGAAAATCTGCAAGACCGAAACATTTAAATATTATCCTAAGCCAACTTATTACTCAGTTGTGTAAGTGTAACTTGCAGAAGGAGGGGATTTCTTAATGCAGAGGTTTTGCACAACAGAGAGTAATAGCCCTGAATTTCTCAGTGGCAAATCACCGGCAATGATGTTTACCAAGGGGGTCAAATGAATTACAAGAGTTTCGTGGGCAGGACGGCTGCAATGAGGTTTTCGTTCCCGTTGCTGATAATGTTTGCATTTTTGTTTAGCGGTATAGCGCACGCTCAGGTAATTGCGAGCCTAAATCCACAGGGCGCTACCGTAGACTACGGTCAGCCAGCATCCATCCAGTACACGGGCTCTGCTACTGGTGGTGGTGCAGGCTATTACTACAGTTTTGATTGGTATTCAAATACACCGGACAATAATTTTGGCTACTGTGGTTTTACGCAAAATGTACCGGATTTCAGTTCATTTTCATTTAATGTTCCTACTAGCGGTTCAACAGTGGCTTGCCAAAGCGGAGCAGGCACAACAATGTCTCTAAGTGGATCGCCCTATATCGTTGAGTTTGAGGCAATCGATACGAGCAATACAGCAGATACATCCACTGTGACAACAAAGCTTTATCTAGATCCATCTCCTACACCTCCATCAATAAGCGTTTCAAACACGGTAATAGACAACGGTCAATCAGCAAGCATCACAGTGAATGGTTGGACCGGCGGAACTCCGGATTATACTGTAAATCTGTATTCCAGTTCAACTTCTTCATGCAGTTCTGGCTCAACTCTGGCAAACACTGTTTCTGGTCTTGCCACTAACACAGTAACCGTTGAAGTTTCACCAACAAGCAATACCTATTACTGCGCAACAGTAACCGATTCGGCTTATGGCGGCGGAGTTACTGTAAGCTCACCTACGGTCGAGCTTATCGTGAATCCAGTATTGGCAGTATCAACTCCAACAGCGACCAACACAACCATGGATCAGGGACAAAATTCCATAATATCTGCTACAGCAACCGGTGGCGAGGTTCCATATACTTACCAATGGTTCGAACAGGTTCCGGGCAGCAGCGCATGGAATGCAATAGCCGGGGCCACAAACCCTTCAACCACCTTCACAACGACTACGTCAACCACGACCGGAGCATATAGTTTCATATTACAGGCTACCGATAACTTTAACATTGTTGCAAATTCACCAACAGAAAGCGTAACTTTATACAGCGCCCCGACAGTATCAATATCAAGCCCAAGCAATGTTATACTTGATTCCGGACAGTATGTAAGCTATAACGCCATAATCACGGGAGGGGCGGGCCCATTCACAGTAAACCTTGTAGAGAATGGAAACACTGTTGACACCCTTGTGGGCCAGTTAGCAGGCAGCACAATACAGTTTACTGCGGTGCAGCCCGTGGTTGGAACCGATTCATTCAATGTGATCGCAACCGATGTCGGAACCACAACACCATTTGTGTTCAATTCCACATCAAACACAATAACCGTGAACCCTGCGCCAGTGGTAACTCTATCTCCTACATCAAATACGATAGATCTGACGCAGTCGGAGACATACTCGCTGGGCATAACAGGGGGCACCGGGCCGTTCAACGGCTTCATACAGAGCCTCGGGGCAGCAATTGCGCCGAACGTGACCGTATACTCCCCTGGCGGGCACAACGCTACCACTTGGAGGCCAGGGGCAACCGGAACCTACACCCTTAATGCGCTGTTTGTGGATGCGGGCACAACTACGCCGTTCTACTTCAACTCTACAAAGGCATCGCTTAGTGTCAAGCAGACACCGACAGTTGTTGGCTTCACTCCATACAACGTAATACTCGACCTCAGCCAGGCGGTATCTTATCACCTTGTTGTGGCAAACGGGATAGGCCCGTTCAATGCGGTTCTGTACAGCAACGGCCAGCAGGTAAGTTTCACTGCGAATCCATTTGTTTCAAGCACTGACATATTCTACACGCCGACATTCATACCTCCGAACAACAAGTTCACATTATATGCTAACGTATCAGACCTCGGATCCGGCTCATCCACAGCAACGCCGTCTCCGTTCCAGTTCAGCACTCAGCAGAACAGCGTCATGATATATCCGACACCAACGCTCACAGCCCTTGCACCAAGCAACACCGTTCTGGACAATCCCCAGTATGTAACATATACGGTGCAGCTGGCGCAGGGAGTAGGTCCATTCACTGTCAACCTGATAGAGAATGGGAACGTGGTGGGCACGGTATCAAAACCTGCAGGATACAGCGGCGCGGTAACGTTTGCACCTGTTGTTCCTTATGTAAACCAGGTGGATCAATTCCAGGCAGTGGCAACGGATCTTGGCACGACAACCCCGTTCGTATTCAACTCTGCGAACAGCACCGTAGAGCAGAATCCGACTCCGACAGTGTCCATCGCACCAAGCAATACCATACTCGACTTCGGCCAGTTTGAGACATACACTATAAATGTGATAAATGGGGAAGGCCCATTCACCGCAGCGCTGTACGATGTGAGCGGAAACACTCCTGTGCAGATAGGCGTGAATGTGTCGATAGGCATGGAGGACAGCAACGGCGGCGTAGGGACAATAACATTCGTTCCACACCTATACGGTTCGTACTCGGATTCGTACAATGTTGTAGTGACAGACCTGGGAACAAGGAACGCGCCGTTCATCTTTGGATCCACGACAAATACGATAAGCGTGTATCCGACCCCAACCGCGACGCAGCCCGTTCCATCCAATGTAATATTGGACTATCCACAGTACGTGACATACAATGTCCTGCTCTCGAGCGGAACGCCTACCGGACCATACGTGGCAAATCTGATAGGGCCTGGCGGTTATGTGCAGACGCAGACTGTGGCCGGATTTGGAACGCCGGGAACACAGCTGGTCACGTTCAATGTCTTGGTGCCGCCCGTAGGAAATCCTGACAATTATTATGTGCAGGTCTATGACCTCGGCCCGAGGACATCAGCAGGGCAGGTCAATCAGTACAGCTTCTCATCCCCGAGCAATTCCATAACGGTCAATCCAACGCCGGCGGTGACCCAGCTCATAACCAGCAACGAGGTCCTTGATGTCGGCCAGTGGGACACACTCAGCGTGCAGACCGATGCGGGGACAGGCCCATTCAACATCCAGTTTACCAATGCCAGCAACGGAGATGCATTGTACACCGCGTACAATGTACCTCTTGGCGGGATGGCGAACTACACTTTCCAGACAAACTCGCCGCTGGCTTCAAGTGGAGCTACGTTTGAGCTGTTTGGAGTGGAGGCGAATGTAACAGATATCGGAACCACAACCAAGTTCCTGTTCAATTCCACCTACACCGCAGCAAGCACAACACAGAACAACATTCTCAGCGTTTCCGCCCCATCCGGGTACCCGAATTACATATGTGCAGGAGGTTCGGGGAACGACAACGTTGTCACTTCGTGGTCTCCTGATGCAAACGATTTCTTCCCATATTCGTCTGTGGGACGCCAGAGCTCCAACACGTGCGTCATAAGCACTCCGAGCCCCGATTTGGCCGAGATGGCGCTTGGGTTTAACAGCATAGTGGCTCCCGTGCTTTACGCCAGCGCAAGCGCCAATTATGTCTACAACCAGACCCTGAACTACACTGTGGCGTCGAACCATTCAACAACGCTCATAGTGGCAAGCTGCGGCTGGTATGAGTGCACGTCCATAAGCCCTCCACAGGGGTGCGTCACAAAGCTCATCCTGAGCGGTGCGGATGCTTTCGAGACTGCATATGCAGCATTGTGCAGCAACCAGAACGCAGGGGCATACACTGTCAGGGCAAACCTTTCTAGTACAGGCGGGGCGTCAATAGTCGCATACGTATTCCCGACAAACAATGTACGCATATCAAATGTCACTGGTCAGAACATAACTTTCGCGGTATATACAACGCCATACACCCTGCTTAACCTTACGGCGTCAAATGGGATTGTTACAGACCAGATAATGTACGGCCAGAGCGCCAGCGCAAGCGCCCATGTGATTCCAGGGGCAGCGCCATTCTCATTCAACTGGACGGTCAACGGTGCGAGCAAGGGCTTCACCGTGATAAACGGCACAGCGTCATCCTCGGTATTGTCCATGCCGGCAGTGGGCACCTATGTGTTCAACGTGATAGCAACAGACCTGGGAACTACGACACCGTTTGTAGTGCCGAAAGTGAGCAATACTCTCATAGCGGTCAAGAATTCAACGCTCTCGGAGAACGTCCTCTTCTGCGATACGATACCATCGGGAACGCGTACATGTGCATATGAGAACAACGGCGCAAATGTGTCCGTGGGTCCATACGACATAGCGTCAGTCTCATTCAACGGGATTAGGACGATAAACAACCAGAGCAAGTGGAGCCTGTACATAAACGGCACGCTGCACTCAGTGACAAATTCCATTGCCAACTGGTCTCAGACGCACTCGCCCGGAACATACTCGTTCGTGTTCAGCAACACCGGAGGGGCCAACTATACCTCCAACAGCATAGCATTCACCGTGACCATAAGCGGCTTCAACCCGACCGTGCCTCCATCCAGCGGTGGCGGAGGAGGGGGCGTAG
>VFSW01000592.1_pt1 | contig 53248 bp, 16 predicted proteins | sample 5358111 | NCBI WGS metagenome assembly VFSW01 (sample SAMN11554181, study PRJNA540505) | mine drainage metagenome | isolation source: sediment from site ElyBrook_90M | place: USA: Ely Copper Mine, Vershire, VT | collected 2017
GTGATGGGCGCCTTGACGGCCGCGAGGCAGCTATTATTCCGCGGCATGGCGCTGACTGAGAGAACGGGGTGCTGAGCCGTCGCCGGACGATGACGGCGGCGCTCGTGGCGGTTCTCCTGGCGGCAGGAGCCCGGGCGCAGACCACCCCCGAGCCGGCTCCCTCGGTGGCTTACGTCACGCCCCTCATTCCCTCGGCGGGATCATACAACGACGGAGCCGGCGTGGCCGTTGATAAGAACGGAAACGCTTATATCGCTGTCAACGTCTATTCCAATCCTTTCTCGATCCAGGTCTTCAAGCTCTCCTCTCAGGGCGCAATCCTGTGGAGCAGCAGCGTCGACGCGTCCGGGTCAGGCTACGGCCTGGCCAACGGAATCGCGGTCTGCCCCGGCGGCGACGTCTACGTGGCGGTCACGGACCGCGACGATTTCAGCCGCATATTCAGGCTCGACGCCCGACAAGGCGGGCTGGTCTCCTCGGTGATCGTTCCGAGCGGGCCTTCGCCGTCCTATACGCCGGATCTGACCGGCATCGCCTGCGACCCGGCGAGCGGCCACATCTACGCCGTCGAGACCACTAACCCCGCCGGGAGTCCGGACTCAGTCGTGGCGCTGGAGTACGATGCGGCCTTGAGCGGCCTTCTCGCCTCCCAAAGCGTCACGGCCACCTCCGGGCCCAACGGTTCCTTCGGGACCGCCTACTTCTCCGCGGGCATGGCCGTGGATGGTCCGGGCAACGTCTACGCGACCGTCACCCTTTATACTCGAACGAACAGTTATGACGTGCTGTTCACGTACCCCCCGCATCTGGGAAGCGTCTCCTTGACCCAGCTCGGCTACAACCAGGCGCAGGCCAACGGCGTGGGGGCTGGCTCGGCCGGCGGCGCTTATTCGGTCGGGTACAATGAGATTTACGGCACGCCCAACGTCGATGAGGGATTCATCGCGGGCCCCACGTACAATGTCACGCTGCAGAGCGGAGGCGACTACGACGAGTTCTGGGCCGTAGCCGCGGACGGGTCTTCCAACGCCTACGTCTTCGACCTCTCTGCCCTGCCGCCGTCGAACTCGTCCCAAGGCAGCGTGCGCAAGTACGGGCCGCAGGGCGATCTGCGTTGGAAGCTGCCGCTGGACGTGATCGACACTGAGTACCCGAACAACGCGATGGCCGCCGACGCCAACGGCAACGTCTACCTGACCGGCGCCAACAGCGCCGGCAACGCCGTCGTGGTGAAGTTGTCCCAGCAGGCGACGCCGCAGAATTCGATCTCGATCTCGACGGGAGATCAGCAGATTGGGGTCGTTGGAAGTTCTGTCGCCGTTCCGCTGACGGCACTCGTCCAGAATGCTTCGAGCGCGCCGGTCGCCAACGTCGCAGTCAATTTTTCGATCTCGGCGGCTCCCGTCGGCGCGGTGGGGCAAAGCGTTTCGGCGACGAGCGCGATGACTGCTCCCCACGGATTGACCTCGACGGTTCTGACCTTGGGGAATGTTCCCGCGGATTACTACGTGAGTGCGACGGTTGTGGGGATCGCAAGCACCGTGACATTCCATGCGTGCGGGAAATTGCCGAATGCCAATTTCCAGCAGGGTGGCGGGGCGCCATGGGCCAGCGATCCATACGATAATACCTGCTCATCCCAAACGGCCCCTGGTCAGACTCGCCAGTTCACTTGTCCTTCGGGCGCTTTGCCTTCGGGGACGTCGCGTGTTCAAATACACACGGATGGCTGTGCCTTAAGCGCGTTGGCGACGGTAAATAATTTCTACCAAGCCAGCAATCCGGCAATCCCAGCAACCGACCCCTTGCTGCTCAACGCGACCCTTTCGGGCCCGACGGTAAATGCTTACAGTGGGGCAGGCAGAATAGATTTTGACAGAGCTATTCGCGGAGCCTCAGCGGGGGCCATCCATTATGTTTTCAGCGGAGGGGGCGATATCAGCGCCGCGAATACAGAGCAAAGCCTTACGCAAACCGCGAGCGGGGATCTTTCAAGTGCGTCGCCGCACCCCGTGATCCTCCATGTAAAACATGTTTGGCCCAACGGAAAAGTAACGGATCATTACATAACCGCCGTGGGAATGTGCAACGGCCAATACATCGTCTCAGACCCGGCGGGAGTTTTATCTCGCTATGACCCCAGCAATCCGGGAATCTTCCCATTCAGCGGCATCCGACGCTTTAGCCCATGATCAGACTCCAGAGGTGCTCATGCGATTCTTGCTGACAGTTGGAATACTGTTGATATCCTCATTTTCCTGGGCTATGCCTTGGAGCGATATATCCATCAACATGGATTCCTTCAGTACGACTACTTGCGTCCAACCGTTGCTTGTAGATTCCCTGGGAAGGCGAACGGGTTTGCTCGGCCCGAACGGCTCACAGATAAACGACATTCCGAATTCCAATTATATCGTGGATGCCACCGAAGACATTGACACTGGAACCTCTGGAATCCAAGTCGCTCAAATCGGCGTTGGCCCAGTAGTGGCTGGGCAATACACTTTCATCGTTTGGGGGGTGGCTACGGCTCCTTACGAGGGGAATATAAGTCTTTCCCACACAGATGCATCCCAATCGTTTGTGCCATTCCAAGGCTTCATCGTTCAAAATTCCTCGCGACAATACACTCTAAATATCGATCCTGCGCCAGGCGGGCAATTCGTGGTTGTAAAATCGCTCGACTTCCAAACCCTGCTTCAAGAACTCCAAGCTGCCTTTGAAATCAATCAGATCGGCGATAAAAAATTCGTGGAGGGGCTTGAAGACCTGCTGGCCCAAGGTCAGAAGATGTTCGAACGCAAAGACAAAGATGCCGATGGTCACCGCGACCGCGATGCCGACCACAGCAAGAGGGAAGCCGTCGAAATACTTAGGCAGTTCATCGCTCGAGTAGCTTCCGCCGCCAAGGAAATGTCTGACCGGGATCGCGATCGGAATCATGACCGGGAAGAGAGGCGGTTCGCAACAAGCACTGCGGCCCAAAGCCTGACCTCGGACGCAAAGACCCTCCTCCAGCAACTAGAAGGCCAGCCGGGAAAAGATCATGACCATCACGACCGGGATAGCGAAAGCCGTTAGAATCGTCTTCGGGGGCGCGTTATGCTCCGCAATTGGGCGGAGCCTCTAAAAAGGTATGAGATGAAAAAGATCACCGCTGACTTGCCGGCGCTGCTGGCGGCCGCGACCCTTTTGTTCAGCGGCGCGCCGGCATTGGCGCAATCCGGCGGCAAGACTATCGACGGGGAGAAGCTCTTCCAGCTTTACAACTCTACGACCACCCCGCTCGGCTACCGGAGACATCTCGAACGCGTCTTCGACAAGGGCCGAGGCCGGATCGCGTGGTCGACCCCGACGAAATCAGGCGCCCTGCTCCCCGCGAAGACCGGCGGAACGGTCCGCCGATCGGACGGCGCGGCCGTCTCAGTTCCCCCCGGCGCTCTGCCGCGAGACCTCGTCGTCACCATTTCAAGCCCGGCTGACGGCAGTCCCGCCGAGGAAGCCGCCAAGCAGGCGAAGCGGGCGGCCGCGGGGCTGACGAGCGCATCCGATCCCGTCCAATTCGGCCCGCAGGGCGCCGTCCTGAGCTCCGGCGCGACCGTCGTCCTGCCGTACAGCCTCATGACCGTCTGGAGGGACGGCCTCAATGAGCGCGGCCTTAAGATCTATGGGTGGAATCGCGCGGCCTCGAATTGGGACGCGCTCAATTCGTCGGTGGATTTTTTAAACCACGCGGTCTTGGCTGCGGTCAGCAGCTTCACCGTCTGCCAGGTTTTCGGCGCGCCGCGTTCCAGCACGTCCACCGCGAGCGAGTTCCTGACGAAGAAGAGCGGAGGAAAGCTCGTCAGGGCGGACAACGCGTCGGTCTTGGTTCCTCCCGGAGCGCTGCCCGCCGACCTCGTGGTCACGATCTCGACGCCGGCGGTCCGCGGCGCCTTCGAGGAGGCCGTCCGGGCGCGGAGATTGGACGCCGCGAACCTGGCGGCAGTCTCGGCCGGCGCGGTTTTCGGCCCGGAAAGCGCTCCGCTGTCCGTTCCGGTGACCGTTGTTCTGCCGTACGACCCCAAACAGGTCCAGGCCGCGGGCCTGAGCGAGATGAACCTGCAGATCCATCGCTGGAACCGCGACAAGCAGGTCTGGCAATGGCTGCCTTCGACGGTGGACCCGGCGAACCACGTCGTCAGTTCGCAACTCTCCCAGTTTTCCTTCTGCCAGGTGCTCGGACGCCGACCTCGGGCTCCGAATTCGCGTTAGAAAACTTATGAGCATTTACTCCGTTAGGGCCAATATCGACGCAGGGATGTTTATGTGAGACTCCAACTCGAACGATTCCTGACGCGCCTGCGCGCGGCCAAGAACTACTCCCCGCACACTCTGCGCGCTTATCGGGCCGATCTGGAGGGCTTCGCGGCCAAATTCCCGGATCTGCCCGCCGCGGACCTTGAGCGCGCGCACGTGCGCCGGCATCTGGCGGAGCTCCAGTCCGGGGTCTCCTCGCGCGCGACGGTCCTGCGCAAGGCCTCGGCGCTGCGCTCCTTCGTCAAGTTCCTGCGCGCCGAGGGGGAGCTCAAGCGCGACCCGTTTCTCGGCGTGCCCCTGCCCAAGCGGACGCGGACTTTGCCCAAGTTCCTGACCGAGGCGGAGATGGGGGAGATCTTGGCCGCGCCGTCGGGCGCGGACGCGGCGTCCGAGCGCGACCGGGCGCTGATCGAGCTGCTCTACTCCTCGGGGCTGCGGCGCGCGGAGATCTCGACGCTGAACGTGGGGGACGTGGACCTGCTGTCCGGCACGATCCGCGTCTTCGGCAAGGGCTCCAAGGAGCGGATCGTCCCCGTCGGCGACGAGGCGCTCTCGCGTCTGCGCGCCTACCTGCGCTCCCGCGGCGGCCCCGCCGACGGCGAGCCTCTGTTCGCCAATCTGCGCGGCGCCCGGCTGTCCGCGGAAGGAGTCGTGTTCGTCGTCCGGCGCTGGGTGAGACGCTCGTCGCTCCTCAAGAAGGTCACGCCGCACGTGTTCCGGCACAGCTTCGCCACGCACCTGCTCAACCGCGGCTGCAACATCCGCGAGGTGCAGGAGATGCTCGGCCACGCGGACCTCAACACGACCCAGATCTACACGCACGTCTCCCTCCAAAAGCTCCAGGAAGTCTATAAAGGCGCGCATCCGCGGAGCGGAGGCGCGCGATGAAGGACAAGATCGAGCTCCTGATGGAGGAGACCGGCTGCGACCGGGGCGAGGCCGAGCTCGCCCTCGAGATGTGCGGCTACGAGGTCGAGGAGGCCGTGCGCCAGATTCCGCGCCTGCTGCGCGACATCTGCGCCCTGAAGGGCAAGTTCGTCCTGCCCGAGGCCAACCGCCACGGCCTCGTGCTCGTCGTGCTGAACCTCAAGTCGCGCAAGGTCCTGCGCGTGCGCGCGGTGATGTCCTACGATCCCGCCGTCTGCGCGATCGGCCTCGACGAGGAATGGTTCGCGTTCGAGAAGCACCTGTACGGCTGCCGCCTCTGGGACGGGAGCCTGCCCGCGGAGAGCCTGGAAGTCGAGCAGGGGCTGGTCGCCCACTTCCGCGCGGCGCCGCCGGAGGTCTTCGACCGCCTGCGCGAGACGGCCAGCGCGGAGGCCGCGGAGATGCTGTCCGCGCCGCTGCGCGGCTATTTTCGCGATCCGGGTTTGAGCCTGAGGCTCAAAAAGGATATCCTCGACCTCGGGCAGTTCCAGTCCCTGCGCAAGGCTCCCGCGCCGGCGGCTCGGCGCGACAAGCCGGCGTCGCGCACGCCGCCGCCGGAGGACCTGCTCGTGCTGAAGATCGTCCTGGACGAGGACGCCGAGGGCGTTCCGGCCTCGGAGCTTCGCGCGGGGGACCTGGTTTCGGCGCGGATCGTGGACGGGCGGGACATCGCCCAGTATCTCGCGCGGCTGTTCGGCGGATTGACGGCGCAGGGGCCGGTGCCCATCGAGGCTCCGGTCGAGGCGATCGAGTCCGTCGAGGGCGGCGTGCTGGTGCGCGCGCGCTTCGCCGTGGGCGTGGCGGGAGACGGGGTCGTGGCGAGGGACCGCCGCTTGCGCGCCTCGCGCGGCGCGACGCAGGGACGCGGGGACGGGTCGTGGTGGCGCCGTTTTTTCAAGGGTTAGGAAAGGAGATTTCATGCCGGCACTCGTGGTCGTGGGCGCCCAGTGGGGCGACGAAGGCAAGGGGAAGATCGTCCATTTCCTCGGCGAAGGCGCGGACTGGGTGGTGCGCTATCAGGGCGGCGACAACGCCGGCCACACCGTCGTCTTCGACGGTCAGAAGTACGCCCTGCACCTGATCCCATCGGGCATCCTCCAGCCCGGCGTCAAGAACGTGATCGGCGACGGCGTGGTCGTCAACCCGCGCGCGTTCGTCGAAGAGATCCAGATGCTGGAAGGTCGCGGCATCAAGGTCCGCGGCCGCCTTTACTTGAGCCTCGCCGCCCACGTCATCCTGCCCTACCACGTGTACCTGGACACCCTGCGCGAGGAGGGTGGGCGCGGGATCGGCACCACGAAGAAGGGCATCGGCCCGTGCTACGAGGACAAGGTCGCGCGCATCGGCATCCGCGTGGCCGACTATCTCGACGCGGCCGCGTTCCGCGGCCTGGTGCGCCAGAGCCTGAAGGTGCGCGCCGCCGAGCTCACGAAGGTGAAGTCCCTTAAAAAAATCGAGGAAGAGGTCTTCGACGGCTACGCGGCCCGGCGCCGGTTCCTGGCCGAGTTCGCGGCCGACACGGGGCTGCTGCTCGACGGGGCGCGGCGCAAGGGCGCGAAGATCCTCCTGGAAAGCGCCCAGGGCTCCATGCTCGACCTCGACCACGGCACCTATCCGTTCGTGACCTCGTCGAGCCCCGTGGCGGGGGGGGCCTGCGTCGGCGCCGGAGTCGGGCCGACGACGATCACCGCCGTCAACGGCGTGACCAAGGCCTACACCACGCGCGTCGGCCTGGGCCCGTTCCCGACCGAATTGGACGGCCACATCGCGCATTTCATCCGCGAGGTCGGCAAGGAGTACGGCACCACGACCGGCCGTCCGCGCCGCATCGGCTGGCTGGACGTGCCGCAGCTGAAGGCCGCCATCCGCATGAACGGCCTGACCTCGTTCACGATGACCAAGCTCGACACGCTCTCCGGGGTGCACCCGATCAAGGTCTGCGTCGCCTACAAGATCGGCGGCAAGCGGGTCGCGGAGTTCCCGGTGTCGCGGCGCGCCCAGCTGGACGCCGAGCCCGTGTACGAGAGCTTCCCGGGCTTTTCCGGCGATCTCAAGGGCGTGCGCAAGTTCGACAAGCTCCCGCACGGCGCGAAGCGCTACGTGCTCGCCGTGGAGAAGCTGCTCGGCGTGCCGATCTCGATCGTGTCCGTCGGCCAGGACCGCGAGCAGACCATCGTGCGCGACGCGAGGCGTCTTTGGAAATGATTTTCTCGACGGCGCGCGGACTCGTCGAGGGAGTGGGTCTTGACAAATCAAGCGCGTCTGTTATACTCGCGAAGTCGGAAGTTGGAGCGATAAACCGGCAAACCGACCGCGAGGTCGGGGCGCAAAGCGAAGGGCCTCGGGACTGCGAGGTCGCCTGGCTACCGAAACCAAACATGCTGACGAAAGGCGTGATGATCCGATTTCGCCCGGTCTCATTCACCCATCGACGGGATAGAGGGGTTCGATGGATGTTGGGGCCGGGCCTGTTTTTGGCCCTCGTCCTCCTGGTCGGGGGCCGCGCGCGCGCCGAGACCGCGGTCGGCCTCGACGCGCGCGGCGTCGATCCGATGGCCGCGGTGAGCAACCCGCTGGGCCTCGACGTGCGCGACGAGCTCGGCCGGCCGGTTTCAGCCAAGGTCGTTCTGGCGGAGATGAAGAAGGCCTCCGCGGTCCGCGCGGCGGAAGTCTCCTACGCGTCGACGCTGCCGAAAGCCAAGATCGTGCTGCCCCTCCTGGAGGCCGCCGCCAGCGCCGGCCTGTACCTGGTCCAGCTGGCCGAGGCCGCTCCCGGCCCGTCCGCGTGGGCGTCGCTGCCGACGCCGCGCCCGAAGCTTTCCATCCTGCTCTTGGCCGTCCTGGGCGCCGTCCTGGCCTCGGCCGCGGCGGCTTTCCGGCCGCGCGCGTCCCAGCCGGCCCTGTCTTCCTGTCGGCGCAGCCTCGAAGTGCTCCGCTGTTGAGTCCTCGACCAACCCCCCCTCCGCCGCCGTCCGCACGGCGTCACGACCGGCTTCCGGCAACCTTTCCGTAACCCGGCCGTCCTAGGATACCGCCATACTTGGGGTTCGAAATGCCCTTTTACGGGTGTGCTCCGTTCGCTTCTTATACGCGCGCGCGATGTGGAACGCTGATTCTTTCGGCGTTCCTCATGGCGTGCGCCGCCTTCGTTTCCGTCGCGCGCGCGGGCGCGCAGGGCGTGGACGTCTCCTCCGGGACCCGGCTCGAAGCCGTGATGGCTTCCATACGCGCGCGCGACCCCCGGGCCGGGGCGGACTTGGCCGCCCGCTTCGACGCGGAGCCGGAGCCGGGCATCCGCGCCTGGATCGTGCGCGGCGCGGCCGTCATCAAGGCGCCGCAGGGGCCGGCGCTGTTCAAGAAGGCGCTGGGCGATCCGAGCGCGCTGGTCCGGCTTGCCGCCGTCGAGGCGATGGCGCAGGCTCAAGGCGCCGCCGCCGCGGGCGATTTGGCGTCCGCGCTGACGGGGGAGACGAGCGCCGGAGTGCGGAACACGATCGTTTTCTGGCTCGGGACGATGAAAGTCCCGGCCGCGGAGGCGGCGCTGAGCGGAGCCCTGACGGGCGACGCGGACGCCAACGTCCGCGTGCAGGCGGCGCGTTCTTTGAAGCTGACGGGCGGCAGCGCCGCGCGGCGGGACCTCAAGCAGGGCAAAAAAGACGCCGACGCGCGCGTGAGGGCGATCGCCGATGAATAGCGCCGCGGCGCGGACGGCGCTGTTGGCGGTTCTCGTCTTTTGCGCGCCGGCATCGGCCCAGCAAGTGATGAGCGTCGTCTCCGCCGGAACCGTGAGCAACCCCGCTTCCCGCCACGTGTTCTACGATCCGGGCCTCGGACGAACGTTCGTTTTTTACGCGGATGCCGCGGGCTTCGCCTACAAGTCGTACAACTTCACGGCCTGGACCGCGGAGGCCGTCGCGATCTCGACGACGGAGGCGCTTACGGCGGACCAGGCCTTGGCGCCGCCCTTGCCGATACTGTTCAGCAATCAGATGAACGGCAGCCTCTACTACGACCAATCGTCGAGTTCCGTTTTCGTCATCGCCAACGACCCGGACCGCTTCCAGGACGACGGCATCATCACCAACTCGGCCAACAACGTCTTTCTCAAGAAAGGCACGATCAATAATGACGGCACGATCACCTGGGGCGGCTTGGTCGCGCGCTCGCCCAACGCCAACATCAACGGGACCAACCCCGGCGGCGGCTGCATTCCCGGCTACGGCGTCGCCATCACCTACGTCAAGGGAGCGGCGAACCCGGTCTCCTGGAGCTGCGACGCCGCGTGCTTGAGCGGCAACTGCAACCCGATCCGTTCCACGATCATCGGCGAGGGCGGTTTCAACTCGAACCTCGGAGGAGCGCCGACCGTCTGGAGCGCCGACTCCAGCCCCGGGCGACAATCCGAGGGCACGGGTTCGGCGGCGTGGGAGGAGTTCGCGTCGCTGGTCCCGGTCAGCGACGCGGGCACGCGGGACTGGGTGGCGGCTCAAAAAGATCGCGGCGACTACCAGTTCGCCTTGCGGGCGTTCACCTATACCGCAAACCCTTCCTACCGCGCCCAGGATTTCAACACGAACAACGCCACGACAGGCGCCAATCCTCTCGTGACCCACTCGATGGCGGCCCAGCCGGACGCCGTGTCCTCCATCGTCGCGGCGGCCTACATCAACGGGTCGGGCCAGCTCGTCTACCGCGAACGCACGGGCTATGTCGCCTGGGCCGCAGCGGTCACCGCCGACGCCTGCGCCACCGCCATCGGGACTCCCTGCGGAAATCCGAGCGTGTCGTATGTCGTCGGCTCTCCCGTCACCTTGAGCGACGCGGCCTACATCCTGTATCTGTCCAGCTACGGCGCCGTCAACTATGCCTACGGCAAGACCGCCAGCGGGCCGTTCACCTTGGTCAAGGACTGGCAGCCGTTCACCGACGGCGACGCCGTCCCCCAAGGCCCGGCCGCCGTCTACGCTCCGGCTCCGATCCCCGTCGTCTGGAACAACTCGCTGGGCGGCGTGGATCTGGAGTTCCTCCCGACGGATACCGCCGCGCCGCCGACCGTCACCGCGATCTCCTCGGCTCCGGCGACGGCTCCGTTCACGACCAACGCCTACGACTTGCTGGTGACCGGGACGGGCTTCCTTCAGTACGACACGACCCAGACGGCCCACATCGCGATACTGCAGGGCGGAGTGGCGCAGACCGACATCACCGTGACTTCGACGACCTTCGTCAGCGCGACCTCTTTGCGGGCCTCGATCGTCATCAACCATAACGGAGGTCTTCCCTATGACCTCCAAGTCACCAATCCTGACGGCCGCAGCGTCGTCGTCACCGGCGCTTTCGGGCTGCCGATCCCGACGCTCACCTCCGTGGTCGAGGACGTGTCTCAGCATTATCTGAAGGCCAGCAAGTACGACCTGATCGTCAACGGCTCCGACTACGAGGCCTGGGTCAACGGCAGTTCCGCGACGGTCACTCTGCTCAAGGGCGGCCTGACGCAGAGCGAAGTGACGGTCACGTCGACGACGTTCGTCAGCCAGTCCCAGTTGAGGGCATCCATCGTTCTCCACGCGCCGATCTCGGGCGGCCCGTACGACGTCAAGGTGGCGAACCCGGACGGCCAGGCCGTCACGTTGGCCGCGGCTTATACCATTCCCGCGCCGACCATTACGGGCATCTGGGACGCGGACGGCGGCATCCCTTCCGGCGGCATCGAGCCCGTCATCCCGGAAGGCACGGCTCGGCCCACGCGCCAGCTGTTCGTCGCCGGCACCGGCTTCGAGAACTGGGGGACGGCGACGGCGTCGGCGGCCGTCTCGGGCGTGACCGTCGCCTCCGTCACGTTCGCGAGCCCGACGGCGTTCACGGCCAATTTGACCGTCACGACGAGCGCCGTCCTCGGGCTGAACGGGGTGACCGTCGTGAACGCGGACGGCCAGGCCTCCGTCGTCTTGGCGAGCAGCTTCACGGTCACGGTGCCGACCTCGGCCGTCACCTATCCCGCCGGAGGCGCCGACACCGTGCTCGTCAACGGCGTCTACTATTCTTCCGGCGTCGCTCAGCTCCAGGGCACCGCGTCTTTCTTGCCGGCCTCCGGCCAAGCCGGCCTGCTGGCCACGCAGGTCAAGATCACCCAGCTCGACCCCGGGAGCAACAACTGCGCGGGCTGCGTCTGGAACGGAGGGGCGTTCGTCAATCCGGTCTCCGGCTTCCCGGCGCCGGCCTCCGAAAATCAGTGGCAGAACGCGGACGCCGGCGGAACGACGCCCTGGACCTACTCCGCTTGGGTCAATAACAGCGTAAACCAGCTGGATTCCGTGCGCTACGTCGTCCAGTCTCGCGCGCGCACCTCCGACTTGGGCTGGGACGTTTCCACGACGACCTTTACGTTCCAAGTGGCCAAGGCCGCGCCCGTGCCTTCCGTAACCAATCCCATCGGCGGCTCGGTGGTCAACTCCCAAAACGTCATCACGATCGGCGCGAGCGACCCGCAGAGCGAAGTCGTCAAGCTCGAAGTCGTCATTCAGGATACCAACAGCTTCTCGTGGACGGGCTCCTCCTGGAGCGCGGTCCCCGGGGCGATCTGGCTGTCGACGGACTCGACCGGGTCTCCGCTCATGCAGTTCGCCCCGCCGATCAATCCGGCCAACGCCTCGTTGACGTCGTTTACAAGCCTCCAAGTCCCGAGCTGGAACAACGGAGCGAAGTACTCGGTGACTTCGGCGGGGACGAACGACCTGGGCCTGCGCGCGGCGTCGGCGCCGTCGTATTTCTTCTACGACGTCACCAATCCGACGGTCACCCTGACTTCGCCCGTTCTCAGCCAGAATCCGTTGTCGCCGACGTGGCTGAATTCCTTGACGGCCTTCACCGGCGCGATCAACGACTCCGTGATGGACGTCTCCAACGTCATCAACGTCTACGTGCAGGTGGCGGACCTCACCAACAACACGTTCCTGACGGCGGCCAGCACGTTCACGACGACCTCCGCGATCGTGGCCGATAATTATTGGTACAACCCGATCGCGGCCAACAACACATTGCTTTCGTGGACCGACGCGATCGCCGGAATCCCGTGGGCCAACGGCCACAGGTATCGGGTCGCCTTCTACGCCTGCAACGGGGCGGGCAACTGCACGGGCAACAACGGACAGGCCGCGAACGATCCCAACGGAAGCAGCACCAGCAATCCTCCCGCGTTCATCGGCTTCTTCAACATTTCGAACGCCCCGCCGCTCTCCGCTCAAGTGTTCCCGATCAACAATCCTCTGCCCAACGCCTTCGGCAACAACGCGGGCGGCGCGCTCTCGTCGGTCAGCCGGCTCTACGGCACGGCGCAGGACGGCGGCGGCGGGTCGGGCATCTTCGCCGAGGAGTACACCCTGCAGGACCAGAACACCGGCGGCTGGTGGTGCAACCCCGCCTCGACGGCTCTGGCCCCGGGCTCCTCGTGCTACGGCGCGACGGGCCCCGGCTTCATCCATCTGACCGTCGGCCAGTACGCGCCGTGGATCATCACGACGTCCTCGACGACGCCCGCCTATCAGGTGTGGAACTCGACGGGCGTCGCCTTCGCCAACGGTCACGAGTACACCTTTATCACGCGCGCGGTCGACAACGCGGGCAACGTCCAGACGACGTACTCGACGACGACCTTCACCTACGACTCCGCTCCGCCCACGACGCTCGTCAGCTATCCCGCCAACAACGGGACCTACTCCCAGCAGCTGGCGACGATCTCGGGAACGGTGCTGGACCAGCCCCAGCCGTTCAACGCGGGCGTGTTCAGCATGTCGCTGGGCATCCAGCGCGCGTCCGACAACAAGTGGTGGACCTCCAGCAGCTGGCAGGCCGCGCGCGCCGACGTCAGCCAGCCGGCGGTCACGCTCAACACCGGAGTGAGCCCGAACGCCTGGTCGTATTCCATCCCGCCCGGCTTCTGGGTCAGCATCACGACCTCCGACCGTTTCTCCGTCTACGCGTGGTCCGCCGACGAGGTGCAGAACGAGGTCGTCTCCTCGACGCCGTCGGTGGAGAACATCGAGTCCTCGACCACGCTGAAGCTCTCGTTCAACTACGAGGTCATTCCGCCCTCGTCGACCATCGTCGTGCCCATCGACGCCTACCCGGGCCAAAGCTGGTACTCGAACGTCGCGCCCTCGACCCTGCCCTCCGTGACCGGCACCGCGGTGGACAACCCGGCCTACGCGGCGCCGAACGTCAGCTCCGCGGACGCGGCGGGCATGTCCACGGTCGGCGTCGAGATCCGCGACGAGAGCACCGCCCTTTATTGGAACGACTCGACGCATCTATGGCAGGCGGGCTCCGTGTTCAACCCCACGGGCATCCTCCTCAACAATCCGCTGGTCTCGACCTGGACGTGGCTGACCACGAACCTGATCCCGGCGAACATGACCTCCGGCCACGTCTACCGCGTGCGCAGCCAGGGCCGCGACGCGGCCGTCGACGTCAACGGCAACCCCAACGGCAGCTACGAGAGCCCGCCCAACATCGTCCAGGCCCAGCAGATCGGCCCGCCGACGTACGCCGACACGCACTTCTTCGCCTGGGACACGACCCCGCCGACCTCGGTGTCGACCTTGCCGGTCAATGCCGGCGCTTTGAGCTCGGTGCCGGTGATCGCGGGAACCGCCGCCGACAATCCCGCGGGCTTCAACTCGGGGATGGGCCAGACCTTCGTCGCGATCTGCGGCGACAACGCGGGAAGCGCGGACCTGGCGCACTGCTTGAGCGCCAACAGCGGGGCCGGCGTGTTCTCGGGTCCGCCCGTGTATTTCGCGGCGACGGGCGAGCCGAACTGGAGCCTGAACACCTCGGGGATCGCGGCCTGGGTGACGAACAGCTACTATCACGTCCTCGTCCAATCGTCCGACACGGTCAACAACCTCGAGACCTTCGCTCCCGCGCCGGCCAACAATTCAGACCACGTCCGCTTCCAGTTCACCGGCGGCGCCACCGCGGGCAACTTCATCCAGCCGCTCAACAGCACGTTCTGGTACCGGCCGTCGTCGCTGGCCACGATCTCCGGCACCGCGCAGGGCAACGCCGGCGTACAGATCCAGCTGATCGACAACGACGATTCCCTCTACTACAACGGCAGCGGCTGGGTGGCGGCCAATACCTGGATCCCGTCCGGAAGCGCGGTCGCGCTCGTGGGCGGGGCTTGGTCCTACAACTTCACCGGCGCGTGGGCCGCCAACCGCAACATCACCGCGAACCTGCGCGCCTGCACCATGCTCGGGACCGGCTGCAGCGGCACGCTCGACAGCCAGCTCTTCGTGATGGACTCGTCGGCCCCCGTGATCGCGATCACGAACCCGGCCTCGGCGTACGAGCGCGCCGGCCAGCTTCCGACGATCTCGGCCAACATCACGGACCCGACCGCCCCCGGTCAAACCACCAGCCTGGATCCCACGACGATCTACTTCCGCGCCGTCCGCCAGAAGGACAACAAGGAGTGGTCGGTGCCCTTGTCGACGTTCGTCGCGGCGCCGGGCACGAATCTCATCGGCTCGGCCGGCGGCGGCGCGCTGTTCACCTACACGACCACGTATCTCGCGAGCAACGCGATGTTCGAGGACGGCTACCAGTACAAGATCAACGCCTTCGCCTCGGACAAGCCGGGCAACGCCGGCAGCGCGACGGGCGGCGTCTTCCTCTGGGACGTCTCCGTGCCGACGGCGGCCATGACGGTGCCGGTCCCGGGCGTCATCATCAACACGCTGACCACGATCTCGGGCACCGCCACGGACCCCAACCCCAAGCTCGGCGACGGCAACAGCTCGCCGTCGGGCATCAATCTCGTCGAGGTCCTGATTCAGAAGCTGTCGAACGGCTTCTACTTCAACGGCTCGAACTTCGGCAACGCGCTCCCGACCTGGCTGCCCGCGACCTCCTACGAATCCGCGATCGGCGTCGCGACCTTCACCTACACGAACGCGAACCTGAACGCTTCCCTGGTCAGCGGGATGTACTCGATCGCGGTGCGCGCGACCGACCGCGCGGGCAACGTTCAGGCCGTCTTCACCGCGGCGGGCTCCTCGATGACGGTCGAGGCGGACGTCGATCCGCCGACGGCCGCCATCTCCCAGCCGAACCAGCCGGCGTACACGCCGGCCGGCGCCTCGGCGGTCGGCGTGCAGGGCATCGCGAACGATCCTCTGGTCAACGGGACGTCCTCGGGCCTGCTGATCGGCGGCATCGACATCAACCTGTGGTATCTGTCCGGCGGCACGAGCTACTACTGGACCGGCTCGACGTTCACCGCGGCGATTTCGACGACCTACGGAAGCGGCGCGAGCTGGACGATGCCGCTGGTCCCGACGCCGACGCAGTACGGCTGGCCGGGCCCGCAGGTCTTCTACGCCCAGGCGCGCGCGCACGACAGGTCGGTGTACCCCGACGGCTCGGCCTCGGTCTCGACCGGGAACGTGAGCGGCTGGACGCCGATCACCTCGTTCATCGTGGACGGCGTGAACCCCGTGTCCTCGATGACGAACGTGACCGACGGCTCGTTCATCAACGCGCTGACGGCGCTGTCGGGCACCGCCAACGGCAGCCTCGCGGGCGTCAACTCGGTCGCGGTGCGCCTCACGACCAACGCCGCGACCGGCCCGGACTGGACGGGCTCGTCGTACACCTTCACCGTGCCTTGGTGGTCGACCGCCGTGGTGGTGGGGAACAACTGGACCTATTCGAACCTGGCCGGGGCGTTCGCCGACGGCCAGAAATATTACCTGTACTCGCGCGCGACCGACAACGCGGGCAACGTCCAGGCGCCGCCGACCGTCTACGGCGTCACCGTCGACCTGACGCCGCCGTCGCTGTCGATCGCGTTCCCCGCCGGCCCGCCGGCCGATCCGCCGTATTCGAACAACCCCAGCGCCGCGCGCCCGATCACGTCGATCTCGGGCGCGGCGAGCGACCCCGGCGCGCTGGCCTCGGGCGTGACCCAGGTCTGGCTGGCGATCTCCTCGGGCTCCTCGCAGAACGTCTGGTGGAACGACGCGACGCATGCCTTCGACACGAACCAGGCCCAGATCTTCTGGTCCACGCAGGTCTACAACAGCGGGGGGACTTGGTCCTACGCGCCGGCCGCGCTGGCGTCCGCCTTCACCAACGGCAGCCAGTACAGCGTCTTCGTCTACGCGCGCGACAAGGCGGGCAACTTCGTCGATTACGCCACGCTGCCGTCGTCCGCCGCGGTCCTCGCCCAGCCGTTCAAGTACGACGTGACCTACCCGACGTCCGCGGTCACCGTGCCGGTCAACGGCTCGGACGTCAGCGCGGTGTCCCAATTCTCGGGAACCTCGGCCGACCCCGGCTTCAACGCCTCGGGCGTGAAGATCGTCTACATGGGAATCCAGCACCTGTCGGGCGGATCCGCGCCGGTCGGCTGGTACAACTGGGGCACGAAGGCGTTCGACTCGTCCCTGCCCACGCCGTCGTTCCCGAGCATCAACAACGCGCTGGTCCAGGTCGCGAGCACGTCGCTTCAGGGCCAGCTGACGCTGGCTTGGTCCACGCCGACGCCTTCCGGGATGTTCACCGATCCGAGCGCGACCTATCGCGTCATCTCCTTTGCCCTCGACCAGGCGACGAACGACCAGCAGAACCCCGCCGGCGCGGGCGCGGGCTCCACGTTCCTTTATGACACGCTGGTTCCGACGGCCGCATTCACCGCGCCGCCGCTGCTGGGCATGCTGAACGCGGGGACCCTGGGTCAGATGTCCGGAACGGCGTCCGATCCGGGCGGCTCCGGCCTGACCAGCGTCCAGATCCTCCTGAAGGTCCGCGACGCGCAGGCGTACTGGACCGGCGCGAACACGGGCGTGTTCAGCACCGATTGGGACACCAATCCGGCGACGCGCTACAACCACTGGCAGACGGTGACGGGCCTGGCGAGCTGGACTCAGGCGTTCCCGCCGATGGCCGACGTGGACTCGCGCCTGTTCCAGATCTGGGTGCGCGCCTCCGACGCGGCCGGCCTGCAGAGCGCCACGCCGACCAACGGCCAGCTCGACGTCAACCAGAACGCCGACGGCTCGACCGCCTACGCGTTCACCTACGACAACACGCCGCCGGTCTCCAACGTCACCTCTCCTCCGGCCTTCACCGGCTTCGTTCCGGCGACGGTCACCGGCACCGCGCAGGACTCGTTCTCGCTGCAGAACCCCAGCGGCGTGCAGAACGTGAAGCTGAAGCTGATGCGGAGCACGGGCGAATACTGGAAGCTGTTCGGCAGCACCTGGAGCGCGGTGGGCGCGGATCCGGGCTTCTCCAACCTGAACCTGACCGGCCTCGACCCGTGGAGCTTCTCGGGCTTTACCGGCGCCTTCCTCGACGGCTACCGATATTTCGCGAACTCGCAGGCGATCGACGCGGCGGGCAACACGGAGAACGCGTACTCGACCTACACGTTCACCATCGACCTCTCGACGCCGGCCTCGGGCGTGACTCTTCCCGCCAACAACGCCTACACCAATCTGGCGCTCGTGACGATCTCGGGAACGGCCGAGGACCGCTTCTGCGCCCTGAACGCCTCCCTCTGCAACAGCACGCGCCAGTACGAGTCGGGCATCGCCGGCGTCGCCGTCGCGATCGCCGACATCACCTCGTCCACGAACTGGTGGACCGGCTCGAACTTCACCGGCTCGTCGCCGGCGTACCTGCCCGCGGCGTTCGTCGGCGCGTCGAGCGGCACGTGGAGCTACGCGTTCGGCGCCGGCGCGCTGACGACCAACCACGTTTACGCCGTGATCCCGCGCCCCGCCGACAACGCGGGCAACATTCAGGTCAACGCGGCGACGAGCACGTTCATCTACGACACGACGCCGCCGGTCTCGATCGCGACCTCGCCCGCCGGCTCCATCGCGGCCGCGTTCTACCTTTACGGCACGGCCAACGACGCCGCCCCGGGCCTGCCCAGCGTCGTGCAGCTCACCATCCTGGAGACGAACGGCCCCCACGCCGGCAACTACTGGGACGGCCTCGCCGGCTGGGTGGGCACGCCGGTGGCGCTTTCGTCGGGCGTGATCGGCGCCTACAACGGCTCCTCGTACAGCTGGTCGATGGACGCCTCCTCGGTGCTGTTCGACAACCAGTCGACCTTCACCGTGACCGCGCGGGCCCTCGACGCGGCGGGCAACCTCGAACCCGCGCACGGCTCCTACGACGTCCAGTTCTACCTGCAGACGCCGGCGGCCGTGACGTCCGTCAGCCAGCCGCCGAACCCCGGCTTCTTCCAGTACGGCCCGAACACCTTCGGGCCGGTCACGACGATCCAGGGCTCGGGCGTGAACATGAAGAACACCGGCGGCGTCCAGCTCCAGCTCCAGCGCCTGACCACCCCGGCGAGCTACTGGTCCGATTCGACGGGCGCCTGGATCAGCGCCGCGACCCACACGGTCGTCAACGTGGCCGGCACCGGAGCGCAGAACTGGAACTACACGTGGGCCAGCTCTCCGTACACGATCGACAACGGGTCCTACACGCTCACCGCCACGCCGTACAACGGCGCCAACCAGGCCGGCACGCCCGTCTCGATCAACTTCGTCTACGACAAGACGATCCCCGTCGTTTCGATCCTGACGCCGACCGGCGCGCCGTGCGCCGGCGCCGGGACCTGCCTGAACGCCGCGGCGGCCGCGCCGAGCCTGAACGTCACCGGGAGCGCCGTGGACCCGAACAGCGTCGCGACGCCGTCGATCCTGTACGGCGGCCTCAAATACCGGCTCAAGAACAACTTCAACAGCCAGTACTGGAACGGCTCCGCCTTCCAGGCCGGGGCCGTCGATCTGCTCACCAATCCCGCGGGCTTCTCGTCTTCCGGGAGCCCGCTGACGTACTCGTGGAGCACGGGCGCGGCCGTGACCGCGGCCCTGCAGGACGGAGTCCTGTACACGCTTTACGCTCACGCCGCGGACTTGGCGACCAACGACCAGTCCATCGAGTCCTCGATGGCGAACTTCTCTTTCGTCTACGACACGACGCCCCCGGTCGGCTATCTGGTCCAGCCGGACTCGGCCAACGTGTACTCGACCCTCGCGACCCTGTCGGGCACCGCGTTCGATCCGGCGGGCGCCTACGGCGCGAACCTCAAGTCGGACGTCAACCACGTCAACATCCAGATCGAGGACGAGCAGGACCAGCTCTGCTGGAACGAGGTCGGCTCGGCGTTCAACCTCGGCTGCCCGCACTTCTTCCCGGTGACCGGCGTGAACCCTTGGACCTACACGAACGCGGCGCTGGACACCGGCTTGCTCAACGCGTTCACGTACACGGTCACCGCGCAGGCGGTCGACAACGCCGGCAACGTGCAGGGCGTCTTCGCGGTCCCGGGCTCGAGCCGGACGTTCTCCGTCGACAAGGACTCGCCGACGGCGGGCTTCGTCCTGCCCGTCGACGGGCATTCGTACCAGTCCGCCGCGCTCAACGGCGGCGCCGCGCTCAACGGCACGGCGTCCGACGCCGAGGCGGCGCAGTACGCGGGCGGCGACGCCATCTCCAGCGGCTCGGTCTCGATCTGGTACCTGCAGGGCGGCACCAGCTACTACTGGAGCGGCTCGGCCTGGTCGTCGCTGCTGGTCTCGACGGCGCAGTGGCAGACGGTGATCGGCACCGCGAGCTGGCACGACGTCTTCTCCGGCTCGAACTGGGTCAACGACACCCGGTACTACGCCGAGGTGCGCATGAACGACAAGGCGCTCGACGGAAGCGGCGCGCCCAACGGCAACGTCACGAGCGCGTTCAACCAGGGCCAGAACCTGGTGTCCTTCATCGTGGAGAACACTCCCCCGGTCTCGCGCGTCACCAACCCGACGTCCGCCGGCTTCATCCAGAGCCTGAACGCGATCGCGGGCACGTCGAACTCGCACCTCGCCGGCGCCGCCGGGTATTATTTCCGCGTCTGGTACGTGGTCGCCGGCAGCAGCGTCTACTGGAACGGCTCGAGCTGGAACACGGGAACGCCGAACGCGGCGGTCCAGCTGCCCGTCCAGATCCAGGGCTCGACCGGCACGGTGGCCTGGCTGTACCCGGGCAGCACCGGCCAGAGCGTGCCGACGATCACCCAGCCCGACGACACCACGTACGGCCTGGCCATCCAGGCGCTCGACAACGCGGGCAATCTGGAGACGCCGACCACGGTGCAGGTCGTGCTCGACCGCGTCGGACCGAACCTGTCCCTGACCGTCCCGTCGACGGCCGCCGTCTACTACGGCGCGGCCAATTCCATCGCGACGATCTCCGGAACGGCGACGGACTTCCCCGCGGGCGTGGCCCAGGTCCAGCTCGAGATCAACGATCTGACCGACAACCTGCGCTGGAACGGGTCTGCGTTCGTCGCCACCGCCTCGACGGGCTACCTCGTCGCCGTCGGCACCAATCCGTTTACCTATCCCGCGCCCGCTTGGATCGGCAACAAGCAGTACCAGATCTTCGCGCAGGCCGTCGACAACGCGGGGAACCGGTCGCCGCTGGACTCGACGGCCACGTTCGTCTACGACGTCAACGCCCCGTCGGCGACGATCGTGATTCCGGGCCAGCCTTTCTACCCGTTGGGCCAGCCGACGGCGCTCACCGGAACCGCGGTGGACTGGGATAATCCGGTCACCGAGGTCAAGTCGGGGCTCGCCTCGGTCCAGCTCGCGATCCAGTCCGGCGGTCAGTACTGGAACGGCAGCGCGTTCGCGGTCGGCCTGCAGTACCGCTCGGTTTCGACGACGACGGCCGATCCGTCGACCTGGACCTACCCGCCGTCGAGCCCCGCCGGCGACTCCCTGCCCGTCTGGGTGAACGGCCAGAGCTACACGGTGCTCGTGCACTCGGTGGACAACACGGGCAACGCGGGCGCGGATAAGTCGTACACGTTCCTTTACGACTCGGTGGCGCCGGTGACCACGATGCAGACGCCCATCAACAACGCCTACGCGACGAGCTTCGTTCTCTCGTCGGGCACGTATGTCGAGACGGGCTCCGGCATCTCGAACATCTACGTCGCCGTGGCCAACAACCTGGCGTCCTTCTGGAACGGGGCGGGCCCGGGCTTCGCGACCTACGACTCGGTCCTGTCCTGGCGCGCCGCGACGGTGTACCAATCGAGCTGGGTGTTCACCGATCCGGGCCTGACCTCGTTCATCTCGGGCCTGGCGCAGCCGACGGCGTTCACCTTCTACGTGCGCGGCGTGGACAACGCCGGCAACGACAACCGCGGCACGGCCCAGCCCGCGGCGGGCGGCGCCCTGGAGACGTTCGACTTCTTCCCGCCGGTCTCGAACTTCGTCACGCCCGCCAACGGCTCGGTCATCAACGGCGGCGCCGCCCCGATCACCGGCACGGCCGCCGACCAGCCGCTGACGACGCCCGGCGTCGGCGTCCAGGAAGTGCGCCTGGCCGCGCTGCAGATCGACTCGCTCAACAACGTCAAGTATTGGGACGGCGCGACCTGGAACTCGACCAACCAGGGCTTCAACATGACGACGAACCCGACTCCCGCTTGGGGCGCGGGCCAGACCTCGATCTCGTTCGCGAACGTGCCCGGCGCGATCAACGAGGCTTCGTTCCAGGACGGCTACCGCTATAAGATCGTCGCGCAGGCGCACGACGTGCTGAACAACTACGACCCCGTCTACTCGACGACGACGTTCCTGCTCGACAAGTCGACGCCGACGGCGACGCTCTCGCACCCGCTTCCGGCGGCCCCGTACATCAGCACGAACACGCTCACGGTCTCGAGCGGCACGTTCAGCGATCCCTCCGTCGGCGGCAACCTGCCGTCCGGCGTGGCGACCGTCCTCGTGCAGATCCAGGACGTCTCGGGGGCGCCGCACGCGATCCCCGGCGGCCTGTCGTACTGGAGCGAGACCTTCGGCTGGGTGGGCGGCGCGACCGCCAGCACGGCGACGGTGAACCAAAGCTCGTGGGTCCTGACGGCCCTGCCGCCCGACTGGATCCGCGGCGACGCCTCGCCCGACGGCCGCCAGTACTCGATCCGCGTGCTCGCGGTCGACGCGGCGGGCAACACCGGCCGGTATGGAGACGCGTTCACCGCGATCACGACCGTCACCTTCGACGGCACGCGGCCGCTGTCGTACATCGCCTCTCCGACGCCGTACGGAACGACGCCGAGCCTGGTGACGATCACCGGCACCGCGGTCGACCCGCTCGTCAACGGCTCCTCGTCGGACGTGAGCGCCGTCTACGTGAGCATCCAGGACGGCGGCGGCGGCGTGGGCGACCTGTACGCCGGAGAGTTCTGGAACGGCTTCAGCTGGGTGCCCAGCCAGGTCTGGCTCCCGAGCAACTACGTGCGCGCGAGCGGCGTTTGGAACCTGAATGAACCGTCGATCGATTCGAATCTGACGAATCTCTCGGAATACATCATCCTTTCCAGCGCGACGGACTACGCGGGCAACATCGAGAGCCCGCAGGTGGCGAGCGGACCCGGCTACAGCACCGTGACGTTCCAGCCGCCGCCGGCGCACGTCGCGGTCACGTCGCCGCTCAGCCTGCAGTATTACAACGCGCTGGCCGCGCTCCAAGGCACGGCCGACGCCAACACCGTGAGCATTCAGCTGACGCTGAGCCGCGCGACGGACGGGCTGTGCTGGAGCGGCACTTCGGCGCTCGGCTGGGTCGATTGCGCGACCCAGGCTTCGACGGCCACGCGCACGATCTATCCGTCGGGTCCGAATTGGCTCTATCCGCCGGCGGGCGAGATCCTGCCCGACTGGTCGACGGTCAACAACACGACGATGACGGTCACGGTCACGGGCGTCAACGCCGCCTCGATCAAGGGCCCTCCGGACGCGAAGACGTTCTTCATCGACCGCTCGTCGCCGACCTCGTCGGTCTCGTTCCCGACGGCGGGGGCCTTCCTGGCGGCGCCGCCGACGCTGACCGGCCCGTCGGTGGACGCGTTCTACGGCCAGGCGGGGCAGGTGAGCGCCGGCGTCAAGACGGTCAGCATCTACCTCAAGCGCCTCGACATCAACGACTACTGGGACGTGGTCTCCGGCACGTGGACCGCGTCGGTGACGGCCAGCACCGCGGCGTACAACGCCGGCACGCAGGTCTGGAGCTTTACGTCGAGCACGCCCACGCTGACCTGGATGAACGGCCTGAGCTACTCGCTGCAGGTGTTCGGCCAGGACCTCGCGCAGGGGACCGGCGGCAACACCGAGACCCCGGCCGCGGCGATCACCTTCAGCTACGACGGCACGGCGCCCGGCATCGCGCTGACGGCGCCGATCGTTCAGGCCAACGACCGCGAGACGCGGGCGACGATCTGGGCGACGTCGGGCACGGCGTCGGCCGCCGCTCCGGACACGGTCTCCGTGGTCCAGGTGCGCTACCAGAACGTCGGCACGGGCCAGTACGCGAACCCCGGCGCCGGCTTCGCGTTCAACCTGCCCGGGACCAGCGCGGAGCTCGCCTGGACCACGGCCACGTTCACGACCTCGTGGACGAACTGGTACCTGTCGAGCGGGGCGATCTTCAACGGCTACGACGGCAGCACGTTCACCGTGAACGCGCGCGCGGCCAACCGGGCGGGCACCTACTCGTCGCCGTACGCCAGCGCGACCTTCGTCTACGACTCGCTGCCGCCGCAGTCGGGCGTCGCCTCTCCGGCCGGCGGGCTGTACACCAATCTCCTGCCGACGATCAGCGGCACGGTCGCCGACCTGCCGGTCTCCAATCCGGGCGCGATCAGCGCGGAAACGCTGAGGATCATCCGGCTGGCCGACGGGCAGTACTGGTCGGGCTTCAGCTGGGGCGGCCCGGCGACGATCGGCGCGGGCCAGGGCCTCCAGCTCTACGTCTCGTCCTGGACCTTGAGCGCGGGCAACTTCCCGCTCGCGGCCCTGACCTCGGGCGACTCGTACTACATCACGAGCGCCGGCGTGGACAACGCCGACGGCGGCGGCAACGCCGAGGCTTACGACAACCCCCGCGGCTCGACGTTCACCTACGACAACACGCCGCCTCTGACCGGGATTTTGAATCCCTTGGACGGCTCGGCCCTGAACTCCGTTCCCGGCGTCTCCGGCGTGGGTTTCGACAACGTCTCGATCTCGACGGTCCAGCTGAGCCTGCAGGACGCGTCGATCTCCGCGCCGAACTGCTACAACCCGAGCCTCAACGCCTTCAACGCCGCGTGCGGCCTGCCGGCGGCGTTCTTCGGCGCGGCCGGCTCGACGGCCTCGTGGAACTTCGCCTTCCCGGTTCCGCCGTGGATTCACGCGCACCACTACGTGCTGATCTCCTCGGCGACCGACCTGGCGGGCAATCCGCAGACCGCGGTCAGCTCGGCCGCGTTCAACTACGACGTCCAGGCGCCGACGGCGGCGGTGATCGACCCGATCCTGTCCGGCTACCTGAACCCTTCGCAGCCCACGATCTCGGGCACGGCGACGGACGCGCCTGCGGGCGTGAAGCTGCTGCAGGTCGCGCTGTCGTCGGGCGCGGGCTTGGGGAACTGGCTGACGGGCGTGGGCGGCGCGTTCACGGCGCCCGCGCCGGTGTACCTGACGACGACGACCTACACCTACGGCGCGCCCGACGGCTGGACCTGGAACTTCGCCTCGACTTTGCTCGACGGCCAGAATTACGTCCTGCGCGTGAAGGAGACGGACCGCGCGACGAACTCGCGCACGCAGGATTTCAACTTCATGTACGACGCGACGCCCGCGGTCGCCACGATCACGTTCCCGTCGAACGGCTCGTTCCACACCGGGAGCCTGACGCTGACGGGCGGCTCTTTCGACGCGCCCGGCCCCGGCGGATATGCCAGCGGCGTTTCGACGGTCGCGGTCTCGATCCAGAGCCTGACCGGCGCCACGGCCGGCAAGTGCTACGTCGCGGGCGGCGGCTTCAGCTTCACTCCGTGCCCGAACTTCATCCCGGCGACCGGCGGCACGCCCGCGGCCTGGACGTTCGCGGTGACGCCGAACCCGTTCGCGACGGGCCAGCAGTACCTGGTCGTCGCCCAGGGCGCGGACAACGCCGGCAACGCGCAGTCCGTCTTCAGCGTCGGCGGCGTGGCGCCGAGCTCGAACACGTTCACCTACGACACCGCGGTGCCCCAGGTCGGGGTCGCGGCGCCGATTCCTCAGCCCAACGACCGCGAGACCCCGGCGACGCTGGCCGCGTTCTCGGGCACGGCGAGCGATCCCGTCTCCAACAATCTCGCCGTCGTCCAGCTGCGCGTGCGCAACGAGACCGGGCCCGTGTATTGGAACCCGGCCGACGGCACCTTCGACCTCCTGTCGGCGAATTCCGAGTCGGCCTGGTTCAACGCGGTCACGGCCAATCAGTACGCGAACTGGACGTCGACGACGAACAGCATCACGTCCCAGTTCGTGGGCCTGGACGGCAGCACGTTCACGGTCATCGCGCGCTCGCTGAACTTCTCGGGCACCTACTCGACGGCCTACTCGAGCAACTCCTTCGTCTACGACTCGCAGGCGCCGCAGACCGGCGTCACGCTGCCTCTCAACGGCGCCTTCGTCGGCGCGATGCCGACGCTGACCGGCACGGCGGCCGACCTGCCGGCGTCCAACCCGGGCGCGATCTCCGCGGTTCAGCTCCGGCTCGAGCGCCTGTCGGACGGCGCCTACTGGACGGGCGTGACCGGCGCGGGCACCTGGAAGCCGACCGTGCAGACGATGGGCGCCGTGCAGGGCGTCGCGGTGTGGGTCTCGAGCTGGAGCGTGGGCGGCACGAACCTGCCGGCGGGCAACAACCTTCCCACCGGCCTCCAATCCGGCGACTCGTACTACCTCACGACGGCGGGCACCGACAGCGCCGACGGCGGCGGCAACACCGAGGCCTTCGGCAGCCCGCGCGGCTCCACGTTCACTTTCGACAACGTGCCGCCGACGACCGGGATACTGAACCCGCTCGACGCCTCCTTCCGCAACTCGGTGCCTTCGTTCAGCGGCACGGGCTTCGACAACGTCCTGCTCTCGACCGTGCAGATCTCCATCCAGGACGCCGCGCTCGGCACCTGCTACAACCAGGCCAACAACACGTTCGGCCTGGGCTGCCCGCACTGGTTCGGCGCGCAGGGCTCGACGAACGCCTGGACCTACTCGTTCCCGGTCCAGCCGTGGACTTACGATCACCAGTACGTGGTGCTCTCGTCGGGCACCGACGCGGCGCAGAACGCTCAGGTCGCGCTGAGCTCGGCCGGCTTCCTCTTCGATGTCTACGCCCCGACCGCGGCGGCGACGACTCCGGGAGCGTCCGGGACCCTGAACCCGACGCAGCTTGCCTTCGTCGGCACGTCCACCGACGCGGCGAGCGGCCTGCTGAACGTCCAGCTCGCGCTTTCGTCCGGCGCGGGCCTGGGCAGCTGGCTGACGAGCCCCGGCCACGTCTTCACGAACGCGGCGCCGGTGTTCTTCGCGACGAGCACGTACGTGCTCGGCAACCCGGACGGCTGGACCTGGACGTACCCGGCCGCTCTGACCGACGGCCAGAACTACCTTCTGCGCGTGCAGTCGACCGACAAGGCGACGAACGTGAGAACGCAGGACTTCTCATTCCTGTACGACGCGACCCCGGCCGTGGCGTCGGTGACGTACCCGACCAACGGCGGCTTCGTCAACGGCAGTCCGACGATCTCGGGCGGCTCGTTCGACGCGGCCGGCCCCGGCGGATTCGCCAGCGGCGTCTCGACGGTCGCGGTGTCCATCATGAGCACCGCCAACGGGAAGTGCTACGTGGCGGGGGGCGGCTTCACCTTCACTCCGTGCCCGAACTTCATCCCGGCGACCGGCGGGACGCCCGCGGCCTGGACGTTCGCGCCGGCGCCGAACCCGTTCGTGTCGGGCGTGAGCTACGTCGTGCTCGCGCAGGGAACGGACAACGCGGGCAACGTGCAGAGCGTCTACGCGGCTCCCGTCAGCTCCATCACCTTCACCTACACCACCGGCGTGCCGTCGGTGTACTTTGCGATGCCGACGACCGCCGGCCGCGAGCTGAACCTGGCGACGCTGTCGGGGACCGCGACCGACGCGATCCCGAGCGACCTCCAAGTGGTCCAGCTCCGCGTTCAGGACACGAATCAGCTCAACAACTATTGGGACCCCGGCAATCCCACGCAGTACGACCTGCTCCCGTCGCAGTCCGAATCGGCCTGGTTCAACGCCGCCTCGAATTCCAGCCCGCTGTGGACGGCGTGGTCGGCCTCGAGCGGCATTCCCTTCACGAGCGGCCATCTGTACAACGTCGAGGCGCGCGTGCGCAACCAGGCCAACCCGTTCCTCGGCGCCAGCTACTCGACGCAGACGGTCGTCTTCGACAACACCGCGCCCTTCACGAACACGCTTCTCCCCGTCGTCGGCAGCACGGTGTCGTCGCTGGCGACGGTCTCCGGCACGGCCTACGACCAGACGACGACCACCTTGAATCCCGGCGCTCTGACGGACCTGCGGGTGCGCCTGATCCGCCTGGCGGACGGCGCGTACTGGGCCGGCAGCAGCTGGTCGGGAAGCCTCGCCCAGATGAACACGGGCAGCGGCGTCCAGGTCTTCTCGTCGAGCTGGAGCCTGACGACCAACCTGCCCTTGGCCAACAACCTGCCCACCGGCCTGCAGGACGGCGATTCGTATTACCTGACGACGTCGGGCATCGACAACGCCGACCCCGGAGGCAACGTCGAGCCGTTCGACACGCCCGCGCGCGCGTCCACGTTCACGGTCGACCTCGTCGGCCCGAGCCTGAACTTCACCGCGCCGGCCAACGGCTCGATCATCTCGAGCCTGGGCCAGATTCGCGGCACCGCCGCCGACAACCTGGCGGGAATTTCCTATTCCACGCAGGTGTTCATCTCGCTGTCCGAGAACGGCCCCGGCTTCGCCTGCTGGAACGGCCAGGTGGCCGGCGGCACGTTCACGGCGGCGGCCTGCGCCACGCCCTACTACCCGATCAGCAACCTGGCCATCGGCGGCACCTTCGCCGGCGGGATCTGGAGCCTCAACATGCCGCCGCTGACCAGCCAATACGGCTACAAGGCGCTGATCAAGGGCCAGGACAACGCGACGCCCGTCGGCAACTTCACGGCTCCGGCGAACATCCAGTCGATCACGTTCTCGTACGACACGAACGCGCCGAGCGCCGGCTTCACGTACCCGCCGTCCCTGCCCGCGGCGGGGGGCAACCTGTCGGCGGCGTTCGCCGTGGCGGGCACGGCGTCGGACAACTTCGGGGTGAACTACACGTCGGTCGCCTACCAGGAAGCCGACACCTCGATGTACTACGACCCGGTCTCGTGGGCGGTGTGCTGGCCGCCGCCGAAGTGGGTCGGGGCCGGGGTTTGCCGCGCCGCGGCCCGCGACCCGGTGCCGCCGGGCCCGCCCGCGCCCGCGGCCTCGACCGGACGCAACTACAACATCTACCCGTACGTGGAGGACGCGGCGCACCTCAGCAACGTCGGCTCGGCGATCACGGTCAAGTGGGACACGACCAAGCCGGCCTCCGTCGTCGTCACGCCCGCGACGGGCGCGTACGTGAACGCGGTCTCGTCGGTGACCGGCACCGCCTCGGACCCGGGCGCCGGCTCCTCGGGCGTGGCCGGAACCCAGCTCCAGATCGAGCGCAACTCGGACCTCACCTGCTGGAACGGCGCGGCGTTCGGCTTCAACTGCGCGACTGATCCGACCACCTGGCTCGGCGCCGCCGCGGGCGCGAACTGGGCGCGCACGACGCAGCTGCCTCCGGTCGGCGCCGGCGGCTTCGCGGACGGCCTGACCTACACGATGACCTCGCGCGCGTTCGACGTGGCCGCGAACACGCAGACGTCGCTCACGTCGAACCTGTTCACCGTGGACCTGACCTCGCCGACCGGACGCGTGACCCTGCCGGCCAACGGCTCGGACCTCAATGCGGTGCCGCTGATCGTGGGCACGGCGCAGGACGCCGCGCCGGGGCTCCTGGGCGTCCCTCAGCTCAGCATCACCGACATACCTCTGGGGACTTTCTACAACGGCGCGGGCACGTTCGTCGCCGGCCGCGTCTGGCTGCCGGCCTCGTTCGTTCCGACCGCGCCGTCGCCCAACGGCGCGTCCTACGCCTGGCAGTACAACACGGCGGCGGTGCCGTGGGGCGACGGGCTCTCGCGCTACCTCATCGAGGTCCGGGTGGCGGACCAGGCGGGCAACTTCACGATCACCTCGTCGACGTTCAGCTTCGACCACACGCCGCCGCTGTCGAACGTGTCCTACCCGCCCTCGAGCGGCCTGTTCTTCTCGTCGATGACGGCGATCCTCGGCACGTCGCGCGACGTGACCTCGCCGATCACGAACGTCAGCGCGCACATGTGGTACGTGACCGGCCCCACGACGTACTACTTCAGCGCCGTCGCGCCGCACTGGGCGACCACCGACCCGGGCCCGCTCACGATTCTCGGCGCGGCCGGCGGCGCGGGCACCACGAACCCGTGGAGCTTCAACTCGGTCCAGATTCCGGACTTCAACACGCCGGGCACGGGCAACTACGTCTGGAAGGACGGCACCAACGACGGCGCGGACGGCCACGTCTTCAACATCGTGACCATCGCCGTCGACGCGGCGACGAACGCGCAGACCGTCCTCAGCACGGTCTCGTTCACCTTCGACGACGTCCCGCCCACCTCGGGGCCGGACGCGCCGCTCAACGCCTCCGCCTACACGGCGTCCGGCAACGGGCCGTCGGCGAACTCGCTGGCGACGCTGTCGGGCACCTCGGTCGACGACGTCAGCGGCGTGGGCGCCGTCTCTCTGGCCATCGGCGACCTCAACGCGGCCGGCGGCGTGAAGTGGTACGACGGCTCGAGCTTCGCGTCGGCGACGCCGGTGCCGCTCTCGGTCCTGGCGTCCAACCTGTTCCCGAGCTCGTGGACTTTCACGAACGGCTTCCTGTCCTTCACCAGCCAGCACCATTACGTCGTCGCCTCGACGGCGACCGACAACGTCGGCAACGTCCAGAACATCACGGGCTCGTCCCAGTTCCTGTTCGACGCGGACGCTCCGGCCTCGGGCGTGCAGGTGCCGGCGAACCTGATCACCTACACCGACCAGCAGACCATCGTCGGCACCGCGGTCGACCCGAACTACACCGGCAACGTCCTGACCGGCGGCGGCTCGGGCGTGTACCCCGGCGCCAGCCCGACGTGGCAGAAGGGCAAGATCGAGGTCGCGGTGTTCCAGGACACCTCCTCGTCGCTGAGCGGCGGCCCCATCTCCCTGCCGCTGTCGGGCGCGGCGACCGGCTACTTCTGGAACGGCTCGACGTGGACCACCACGGTCGGCGGGGCTCCGATCTGGCTTCCCGCCGTCTACTCGGACTCCTTCGGCCACTGGTCGTACGGCGCGGCCGGCAACGGCAACCTGGTCTGCCCCTCTCCGAATCCCTCGGGCGTCCCGTGCTGGACTCACGGAGACGCGTACGTCACGTGGTCGCGCGCCACCGACAACGCCGGCAACCTCCAGGGCGTGACCAACGCGATCTCGGCGGGCCCGCGCTTCTTCGTCTCGGGCATCGCGCAGAGCTTCCTGGTGACCGTCTCGTCGAACCCCAGCACGGCGGGCAACCAGATCCAGATGACCGTGGCCGCCATGGACGGCCCGAACGGCTCGGGCCACGTCGCGACGAGCTACTCGGGCTCGGTCGCCTTCTACGCCGACGGCGACCAGAACGGCAGCGGGCCCGAGGTCATGGGGCCGAGCCAACTCCCGGACTTCGTCAACGGTCTGCCGTCGACCTACACCTTCACGACCGGAGGCGGCGGCGACAACGGCGTGCACCAGTTCAACATCATCCTGCGCAAGGCCGCCACGCGCACCCTGCGCGTGCAGGACACGGGCAACTCGACGCTGGCCGGCTCCAACTCGTCGGTCGTGGTCGGGCGCAACGTCTGGACCCGGGTCCAGCTGATCGCCGACACGAACGCGACCTGCGACGGCGGCAATCAGAAGCCGGGTCCCGGCGTCACGACCCCGGGCTCCGAGGGCCGCGTCGGAACGCCGGCGGCCTACACCGCGGGCAGCTTCGTCACGTACTGCGCGCGCGTGACCGACGACTACTACAACGTCTGGACGGAATCGACGACGTCGATCACCGTCTCCGACACCGACCCGAACAACGCCGCGTACGCCAACGGCGCCGACCAGACCATCGTCTTCACCGGGACGACCACGTTCCTGCGCGGCTTCGTGACGGCGAACGCGGCGCCCGGCCAGGTCGTGCGGGCGACGGGCGCGGGCGTGTACCCGAACGCCTCGAACCCGGCCACGCCCGTGGTCATCAACGGCGCCCCGGCCCAGCAGCTGCTCGCGGTCCTGCCCGGCGAGACCCAGGTCCCCGGCAAGTTCTCCGCGGCGCCGTTCGGCAAGAGCGGCGTGCCCAACGCCGTCACGGCCGGCTCCACGTACACGGCGACCGTCTACGCGGTCGACAATTTCTACAACCCGGACCCGACGGTCGCGTGGACCGTGACCGGAAACGTCTACACGGATCCCTACACGATCGCGCCTCCGGCCCAGACTCTGCAGTCGGGCACGACGGTGTTCACGTTCACGCCGGTCGTCGTCGGCACGCAAAGCATCCAGATCCAGTCGAGCGCGGCCCCGGCGACCACGTTCTACGACACGCCCGACGCGTTCCAGGTCTGGTGGAGCTCGCCGACGAAGATCCAGATCGTCTCCTCGGCCGCCGGCGAGACGGCCGCGCCCGGCAAGACTCCGTACGACGCCAACCCGACGACCGGCGGCCGGACGGTCTCCGCCGCCCCGGGCCTGACCGCGGGCGTGACGACGACCATCACGGTCAACCTGGTCGACAACTACTTCAACGTGACCAAGGGCACGACGCCGTTCATCACGCAGACCTCGAGCTTCACGATGCCTCTCGTCCAGGTGAACTTCCTGAACGATCCGAACATCCAGGGCCGCGCCTTCGCGCCCAACCCCTTCCAGCGCACGCTGGTCGCGGGCACGACCGGGTTCTCCTTCTTCGCCGTCACGCGCAACCCGGCCGGCCTGCAGGTGCAGGCGGTCGACACCGGCGCCACCGGGACCACCTACAGCACGGACACGGTCACGATCTCTCCGGTGATCTCGAGCGCGCCGGTCGCGATGCTCGTCGCGATGCCGGGCCAGGCGTACGCCGAGGGCACGGTCGCGGGCGAGACCGGCGCGCCGTCGATCCTGGTCGCCGGCAGTTCGTACACGATCACGGTGCGCGCCGTGGACCCCTACAACAACCGCGCCGTCGACGGGCGCCAGATCGGCCTCTCGGACAACGACATTTATTCGAGCGTGCCCGCGCCGCAGGCGCTCGCGCTCGGCCAGACGGCGTTCGCGAACTTCCTGCCCAGCGCGGCGACCGGCAACCTCGTGATCACCGCCTACGACAACGACGTGCTGACGCCGAAGCTGGCGACGGTGAACCTCTCCTCGCTCACCGTGATCCCCGCCGCGCCGACGAAAATGATCGTGCTTCTGGCCGGCCAGACGCTGGTGCCCGGCAAGGTGGTGGCGCCCTTCGGCGTGACCGGCACGCCGACGGCCTCGACGGCGGGCGTGACGTTCGCGGCTCAGGCGTACGCCGCCGACCTGCGCTACAACGTGGTGAACGCGGTGACCAAGCCGGTCATCAACTTCGGTTCCAACGATCCGTTCGTGCCGACTCTGGGCGCGTTCGCGATGGCGGGGGGCGCGGCCGTCACGTCGACCGCGACGCTGTACACCGCGGGCAGCCGCATCGTCACGGCGGCGGACGGAGGCGGCGCCCCGGCGCTCTCGGCCGGCGCCTCGGGCCTCCTGCCGCTGCTGCCGAGCAGCCCGACCCGCCTGCGCGTTTTGACGCCGACCGAGACGGCCGTGCCCGGAAACAACCCCAGCAACGCCAACCCCCGAGGGCGGACCGGCCCGGTCTACTCCGTGCAGGCGGGATTCTCGTTCAACGTCGAAGTCGACATGACCGACGCCTTCTGGAACCTGACGCCGTCGGCGACCCAGCAGATCACTTTGATCTCCGACGACCCGTTCGCGACCATCGTCCCGGCCTCGCAGGTGGTCGCGGGCTCGGCGACGTTCAGCGTCACGCTGGCGCGCGCGGGCAGCACCGTGCTGACGGCGCAGATGACGAACCCGCTGACGTCGCCGCATGTTTCCCTGGACAGCGCGACGGCGATCAACGTGCTGCCCGGCATCCCGACGCGGCTCTTGACCGTCCTGCCCGGCGAGGCGTTCTCGCAAGGCAATCCGAACGGCGGCAAGTCCGGCGCGGCGATCCCTCAGACGGCGGGTCAGGGCTTCTCGGTCCAGGTCGGCGTCGTGGACTCGTACTTCAACCTCGTGACGGGGCGCGCGGCGACGGTGGAGGTCAACACGCCGACCGATCTCTACGCGTCTCCGATCGCGCCGGTCGCCGTCAACACGAGCCTGGGCTATGCGCTGGTGAACGGGGTCGCCCTGCGCACCGCGGCGACCAGCCAGTATTTGACGGCCGTGGACTTCCTCAACTCCGGCCTGTCGGCCGACCCGCAGTCGTCGACGTTCACCGTGAACGCGGCCGCGCCCGTCGGCTTCCAGCTCCTGCTGCCCGGCGAGGCCGCCGTGCCTGGCTCGGGCAGCTACCCGTACGGCGGCCTCGCGGGCGTGATCTCGACGCCGACGGCCGGCGTTCCGTTCTCGGCCACGGTCGTCCTCGTCGACACGTACATGAACGTCTCGGCCGGCGCGCTGCCGCTGTTCTACCTCAACACGAACGATCCTTTCGACGTCGAGCCGGCCTCGGCGCCGACCGGCGCGTACATCCTTTCGACCGGATCGAACACGGTCACCGTCGATCTCGTGTCGAAGTCTTCCGCGGCCGCCGTCACCGTGTCGGCCGAGCCCACCGCGACCGTCTGCACGGGCAACCCGCCCACGAAGGTCTGCTTGGCGCAGGCGCCGGCGGCGGCTTCGCTTCCGTTCAAGGTCTTCGCGTCGGCCGCGTCCGGGCTGCAGGTCATCCTGCCCGGCGAGACCCAGCATCCGGGCAAGTGCAGCGTCTCTCCCGGGTCGGTCTGCCGGACGCTGGCGTCGGGCTCGTCGCCCGGAAAGGACGGCGTTCCGACGCCTTACGTCGTGACGAACCCCGCGATGTCGGCGAGCGTCTACCTCGTGGACGCGTACTTCAACCCGGCGACGGAAGCGTCCGGCTCGAACCAGGACACGAACCCGCCCGCCGTGATGCCGACGGTTCAGCTCAGCTTCCCCCAGGACCCGGTGCTCGGCGTGCCGTCGGCGGCGGCTTTGGTGTTCGGCAGCCGCTCCTATTCCTTCTCGCCGCTGACCGCGTCGGTCACCTACACGATCGTCGCGGGCACCACGACGGGCTCGGCGTCCAGCTGGCCGTCGGCGAGCTCGGCCCAATTCCCGGTGTACCCGGGCCCGGCGCATTACCTGCAGTGGTCGAACCTGCCGTCGACGGCGACGGCCGGCAGCGCCATCAGCAGCGGCACCTTGAGCGCCTACGACCAGTTCAACAACCTGCTGTCGACCGGCCCCAACGCCTACGCCTCGAACGTGACGCTGGCGGCCGAGCTGTTCCCGACCAAGCCCATCTGGAATCCGACGTGGGGGAGCCAGACCAACAGCGTGACCTTCTCGTCGGCGGCCAACCAGGGCGTCATGCAGTTCAACAGCTTCGTCACGCTGAAGAAGGCCGGCCCGCGCTGGCTGGAGGCGCTGGAGACCGACAACAACCTGATCACCTCCGAGGTGGCGCCCGCCGTGCGGCCGTACATCACGGTCGTGCCGGCGGCGCCGAACTCGATCCAGGCGAACCCGTCGGCCGCCATGCCGGTCTCGGCCGGCTCGCTGAGCAGCCCGGGCCGCGAGCAGGTCTCGGGGCAGCTGACCGACGCCTTCTCCAACCCGATCGTCGCCGCGACCACCGTGTACCTGCAGGTCGTCGCGGTCTCCGGCGCGACCGGCTACCTCGCCCTCGACTACGGCGCGGGACCGATCAGCGTCGGCGCCTCGACGACGGTCGTCACCGACGCGAGCGGCGGCATCGGCGCCTCGCCGGCGATCTATTACTACGTCTCCTCGCACGCCGGCGATTACGCGAGCGTCTGGATGGGCACGATGACCGCTCCGTCGGGCCTGTCCTATTACGTCAGCAACCAGCAGGACATCTCCGGCCGCCTGACCACGATCGGCGGCGCGGCGACGCAGATCGTCTTCCTCTCCTCGCCGACGGCGGCGCTCGTCGGCATCTCGAACGCCGGTTCGGGCGCGCAGTACTCGATCCAGACCCTGGACGACTTTGGCAACGTGACGACGTCCGGCTGGCCGGGCGGCAGCGTTTACCCGAACATCGTGGAGAAGTCGGTCCACACCGCGCATAACTATGTCCTGGGCACGGTCGGCACGAGCGGCGATTACGGCTTCCGCGATCCGGGTAACTCCCAGTTCGTGACCGCCGTGCCCCTGCCCGCCAACGTGAGCCAGGCGACGTTCCGCTACGCGGACAAGCTGAGCTCCTACTCGGGCCCCGGCCCGTCTTCGAACACGGCCGAGGGCGGCCGGCCGGGCGACTGGACGATCCAGATCCTGGACGCGGGCAGCAACGTGAAAGCCTCGGCCTCCCTGCAGATGAATCCCGACCTGGCGAATCAGGTCAATTTCAACAATCCGCAGAACGCCGAGGTCGCCGGCAAGGTCGTCGACTACTCGAATAACCTGGCCTCCTACCAGGCCCAGCTCCAGGACGAGTTCAACAACCCCGTCGTCGCCACGCAGACGGTGGCCGTCTCGCTGACCGCGGTCACGCGCTCGCCGTCGCGCGCGAACGACTACTCCGCCTTCTCGCTGTCGAGCGGGTCGTTCGCGGGCTCGCGCGTCAGCGCCCCGTCGTTCTTCACGACCACCGCCACGCTGTCGGTTCCGTTGGGGCAGTACGAGACGACGTTCTACTACATGGACACGACGGCGTCGAGCCTGTACGCGGCGGGCGGGGGGACCAAGCCCGTGATCGGCCTGTCGGCCGTGGGCCTGTTCGGTTCGCAGCAGCCCGTCACGGTTCTGGCCGACGTGATCGACGGCATCGCGATCTCCACCGGGATCAACCAGGTCCTGCTCGCGGGCGCGACGTCGCAGGTCTTCGACTACGAGACGCGCGACATCTTCGGCAACGCCTCGCCCCTGCGCCCGGGACAGGATTTCGGCCGCGGCTGGGTGCAGATGAACGTCCAGACCGACTCGCTCGGCTCCGTCCAGATCTCGACGCCGGACGCCTTCGGCTTCGTTCCGACCTCGGCGGTCTCGTACCTGCCGGTGGGCCAGTCGGCGACGACGTTCTACCTGATCGACACGCTCCTGACCCAGCCCGGCTCTCCGCACCACGTCGTCGTGACGGGCCTGACGTACGTCAACTGGGCCGTCGGCGTGACGAGCTACACCGTCAATCCCGGCCCGCCGGTGCAGCTCGGCTGGGCCACGCCGTCTCGCCGCCTGATCGCCGGCACCACGCTTCAGTACGCGCTCGGCGTGCCGACGAACACGGTCGTCGCGGCCCAGCTCGTGGACCAGTTCGGCAACGTGACGAGCTCGAGCCAGACCTACTTCATCAACTACAACGCCCCCGGCCAAATGGGCGCGTACGGCGGCATCAACGGCAGCGCGGTGATCGTGGCCACCGCGCCGTCGTCGCTTTGGACGGACCTGGGCAACCAGACGCTGTCCGTCGCGATCCCCGGCGGCGCCAGCCTGTCCCAGGCGCCGGTCTACTTCTGGGACACCATCGCGGGAGGCGCGACGGTCTACGCCCAGGCCCAGTTGGGCGGGGTCAACGCGTTCTCGCCGATCTCGCAGGTCGAACAGATCACTCCCGGCCCCGCCTACTACCTGACGCTGACCCATCCGTACACGGCGAGCAGCCCGCTTCCGGTCGGCCACATCGGGCTCGTGTCGGTCCAGGCCCGCGACCAGTTCGGCAACATCGCTTCCGGCGATCCGCAGAACGGCAATTACTTCACCGACCGGGTCGACTTCGACAGTTCCGGCTCGACGCTGACCGTCACGCTCCAGGACCCGGGCAACAACTCGGCGTACCACGTCTTCGTCGCCACCGACGCCGGCGTGTTCCCGAACCTCGAGGTCCAGGACTCCTACTGGGAGATCCTTCAGGTCGGGGCGACGGACTACAACAACCCGTCGATCTACGGCTTCACCAACGACGGCTCGCGCGCGGGCCTGCCGTCGCTCGCGAGCCTGCGCTCGTCCGGGAACGTCGAGCAGGCGGGCATCGTGATCACGCCGGTCGACCTCGCGCCGGAATCCAACCCGCCGCCGTCGGGCCCGATCCCGCCCGTGAAGATCGGCCACGGCGTGACCCGGTTCACTCTGAACCAGGGCGACGGCACGACGGCGGGCAGCCCGAACCCGGTCCAGATGATGCGCCTGTCGATGCAGATCGCCTCGACTTTGTCCACCGGTCTCACCGCGAACCTGAGCGGCCTGCGCGTGCAGAGCTCGCCGGCGGGCAACATGAACAACGGCCACGTCGCGGAGCTGGCGCTGTACTACGACTCGAACGGCAACGGCCAGTTCGACCCGCCCCCGGGCGGCGACGAGCTGATCTCGACGGGCGTCTACGACAACGCCGGCTCGTGGTTCTTCGGCACGGCGGCCTTCGGCGAGACGCCGCTCAACTTGACGTATCCGGGCGTCGAGACGACCCTCGGCTCGAACCCGAAGAACTACTTCCTCACCGTGCGCATCGCCTCGTCGGGCTTCGCCAACGGCGAGCTGCCGGCCAGTTTCGGCCTGCTGCTGCCGACCCCGTCGAACGTCAGCGTCGTGTCGCCCTCGGTCGGCGTGGCGCTGAACAACTTCGTGATCCAGACCGACACGTCGGACGTCGTGCGCTCGCCGGCGCAGATCAACGTGTCCACCCAGAACTTCGACATCAACGCCTGGTGGCAGCCGTCCTCCACGCAGCCGCTGGCCGCATACCCTTTCATGAACCAAGGGACGGCCAACGTCGGCGTCATGGCCGTGCGGGTGTGGACGGACGCCTTCGCCGGCACGCTCTCGCAGTTCGTCGTCCACCATGCGGGCACCGGCCTCGACACGGACATCGGCCAGGTGCGCCTGTACCTGGACACCCAGCCCGACCAGGTCACGACCCCGGGCGACGGCAAGTTCGAGTTCGCGATCGACAAGCAGATCGGCACCGCGGCGTTCCCGCCCGGCGAGACGCGGCAGACGACGATCTTCATCTCCAGCCCGACCGGGGTGAACGGCACCGTGACCTCGTCGACGAACACGTATTTCCTCGTCTGGGACATCCTCCCGACGGCGACGCCCGGCCTGAACCACGGCATGTTCCTGAACCCGGCGGACGTCGTCCCGCTGGCGGGCAACGGCGTCGTCAAGTCCTTCTCGCCGATCCAGACCTCGACCGTGCCGGTGGCCGCCACGCCCGACCTGGTCGTCATCACCGACTGGAACAGCCAGGGCGTCAGCACCGCCACGCTCCAGGCGACCAACGCGATTCCGGCGAAGCTGGTGCAGGACGACGTGAACGACCCGGTCGCCAAGATCACCCTGCAGGCGAACTCGGGCTCGGCGGATTGGACGGGCTTGAAGCTCGACCGCTGGCTGCCGTCGACGATCTACACCTCGACGGGCAACTACAATCCGCTGCTGGCGCAGAACAACAAGGCATCGGACGTGAAGAACATCCACGTCTGGCTGGATCAGAACGGCGACGGCCTCCTCGAGGTCTCGACCGACTCGCAGGTCAGCCCGCTCAACACGGTCATCCACGATTTCCCGACGGCGCCGCTGGGCGTGGCGCTGTACTCGACCGGACCCGTGACGGGCGTCTCGATTCCCGTCATGGGCAGCCTCAGCACGGAGATGTTCCCTCCGGACAACCCGTTCGTCGGCGACGCGTTCAACCGCCTGATCCTCAACGACGCCCAGACCGACGAGACCCAGAAGGAGGTCGTCTACTGCTACGGCGTGGACATGAGCACGGCGAACGCGTTCACGAATTGCCTGCGCGGCCAGGAAGGCAGCGGCGTCCACAGCTATTCGAGCGGCACGGTCCTGTCCGGCCCGGCGCGCATCCCGATCGTCAGCCTGATCGGCGGCAGCGGCCAGCCGATCGGCACCACCAAGACCAACTTCTACGTGACCTACGACCTCGACGCGCTGGCGACGGTCTCGGCGCAGGCGAACCTCGGGCTGGCGATTCCGAACACGAGCTATTTCCAGATCGCCGCGCCGAAGGCTCTCTCGACGCAGAACGTCGGGCTGCAGGTCGACGGCGGCTTCACTCAGTCCTTCATCTCGAACGTCGCCGAGTATCCCGACGCCGTCCAGGTCAACCCGAGCGACGCGGTCGATCCTCCCATCGGGCCGTTCCTCCAGCAGCAGAGCACGGTCGCGGTGGCGGCGATCACGCTGAAGGCCAGCGTCGCCGACGCGCTGGTGCGCTGGATCCTCGTCACGGCGACGGGCACGGCGACGCTGGACGGCCAGCCCAGCGCCGACGTCGCCCAGGTCCAGATCTGGTACGACGCGCAGAACACGGGCATCTTCAACACCGGCGTCGACGTGCTGGTCGGCACCGGGACGTTCGGCGACTACCAGGGCCTGCCCTTCGTCTCCCAGGTCAACATGTTCGCGCCGATCCACGTGACGGCGACGCAGTCCAACCGCTACTTCATCGCGTACGCCATGTCGGCGACGGCCCAGCCCACGGATCCGGTGACGCAGGCGCCGCGCACGCTGGGAGCGACCGTCCTGGCCAGCGCGCTGCCGACGAACAGCCCCATCACCGACAACGTGTTCCTGAACGCGATCTCGCTTCCGAACTACTACGACACGTCGTCGCCGCTGCCTTTCGCGTCGAAAGCGAGGTCGATCATCCCCTCGCCGCAGGTGATGTCGGTGCTGGCGACGCCGTACTTCAGCACGTCGAGCGGCACCTTCTCCGCGCCGTTCCTGAGCGCGGCGATCAACACCAACCCTCCCGCGGGAACGGTCGCCCCCGTCTGGGTCGTCAGCTCGACGCAGGGCCTGCCGGCGCCGCTGGCCGGCACGACCGACTACCTGATGGTCGACTCCGAGATCGTCGGCTACACGGCCGCGAGCCTGGGCGCGGCGCCGGGCGTCATCCAGAACGTGCTCCGCGGCCAGCTGAACACGGTCACGAGCACGCACACGGCCTGGACCTACGCGGCGCCGCAGGTCGCCCAGGGCCAGATCAACGTCGCGGGCCTGCGCCTCGACCTGTGGTCGTCGCAGTTCCAGGTTCAGCTGTCCTCGATCACCCTGAACCGGACCCTGCCCGTCGGCATGAACGGCAACGACTCGGACGTCTCCGCGATCCGCGCGTACCATTCGTCCAACGGCGTCTTCCATCGCGACCCGGTCAGCGGCCTCGACGTCAGCGACGTCCCGCTGGGCGTCTCCGCCTTCGGCGCGAACGGGGCGAGCGGCGGCCGCGTGATCGTGCCGATCAGCGACCCGGCGATCGGCAGCCCGGGCTACATGCTCGTGACCTCGACGCCGACGACGATCTATCTCGCCTTCGACGTGTCGCCGTCCGCGCTGTTCTCGTACCCGACGCTGTCCCCGCCCAACGAGGTCGCCGGCGTCACCGCCAACGGCGATCCGACGCGGTTCCTGCTGACGCCCACCAACGCGGGCCACACGACGGTGTTCGTGGGCACGACCCCCGTCGCCAGCCCGACCTTCGTGCTCGCGCCGACGATCAACACGGTCACGGCCGGGCTCACGCAGCTTTCCGGAAACTTCGCCTTCCAGAACGACAAGAACGTGGCGATGCTGGGCCTGACGCTCAAGACGGACCGGAACACGGCCTACGTCCAGCGCGTGCAGGTGGACCGCATCGGCTCGGCGGGCTCGCTGGACAGCGACATCACCGCGATCAAGGTCTGGCGCGACTCCAACGGCAACGGGATCTTCGACGCGGCGGACGCGACGCAGGCCGCCAACGGCAGCTATCCGAACCTGATCTCGTTCGGCAACGACACGTTCAGCAGCGGCACGGCGACGATCAATCTCAAGACGCCGATCCTGGTGACCACGGTCCCGGCCGCCTATTTCGTGACGTACGACATTTCCCAGTTCGCGGCCGCGGGCAACCAGGAAGGCGCCCAGATGACCGGACCGAGCTACCTGACGGCTCAGGTGCCGAACGTGGTGGCCTTCGCGGGCGGCGCGTTCGACTCGAACCCCCTGCTGACGATCGACAAGGTCACGTCGCAGGTGATCTTCGGCGTCAACGACCTGGCCTCGGGCATTCCCGGCGTGTCTCAGGCCCAGGCCAACGTCCCGATGCTGCGCTTCAACCTGACGACCAACATCGCGCTGTCGCCGTGGCGCTCGATCCGCCTCGAGCGCGGCGGCGGCTCGCAGGACCCGAACAAGCCGCTCGGCCGCAACACGGACGTGAAGTTCGTGCGCGTGTTCAAGGACATCAACCAGAACGACACCTTGGATCCCAACGACATCAACATCTCCGAGGTGAACACGACCCTGATCGTGGCCGTCTCGAGCTCGCAGGCGGCGCCGTTCAACCTGGTCGTCGCTTCGACGCAGGGCTTCCCGATCAACAGCGTCGGCGCGCCGATCCCGGGCACCGTCTACGTCAACGGCGCGGAGCTGATGAGCTTCTCGGGCCCCGGCTGCCAGGGCGCGGGCTTCGTGACGCAGGGCCTCGACAACGCGACCGGCTACCCGTGCCTGGCCATCACGTCGCGCGGCAACCAGCTGGGTACCGCGCCGACGCCGCAGCTGAACCTCTCGGTCGGGACCAACGTGCGCAAGGTCGACGTCTTCGACCAGGCCAACGACGCCGACGTGCAGACCGTCGTGACGCTGAACGCCGACCAGCTCGTCGGCCCGACCGCGCAGACGTTCTTCGTCGCCTACGACGTCGGCGACGCGGCCATCGCCAACGACCTGATCGACGTCACGGTGCGCGACCCCACCTGGATCGGCATGCCGGACGGCGACGTCGTCCTGCAGACCCTGCCGACCGGGATCACGCGGGCCAATCCGCTCGGCACGCTGACGACCAGCTACCCGTATGTGGGCAGCAACATCGCGATCACGCCCATCTCGCTGTCGGTGAGCGGATTCTCGGACGCGCCCAACGGCGCGGGCCAGGGCGACACGAACGTGCCGATCCTCGAGCTGAACATGAACACGAGCCTCGACTTCGTCAACATCGCGTCGATTCGCCTGAAGCAGCTCGGCACGTTCGCCGCGTCGACGACCGCCTTCACGGGCGCCGGCGACGCGGCCGTGATCAAGGTCTGGCTCGACAACGGCGCGGGCGTGTTCAATCCCAGCGCGGACACGATCGTGGGACAGCTGAATTTCAGCACGTCGGGCGCGTTCTCGAACGGCGTGGCGCTGGTGCCGCTGACCTACAAGGCCATCCCGTACCTGACGGTCTCGACCGCGCCGGTCACCCTGTACGTGACCGCGGACATGGGCTACTTCGATCAGCTCGGCAACTCGACGCTGGGCCACACGGTCGGCTTCCAGCTGGCGAATTTCACCGACCTGCTCGCGTCCAACGGCGCGCCGATCGTGGCGGCTCCGAACGCCGCCCTGGAGCCGCCGGTCGCCTCGAAGACCGTCCTGATCGCGCCCCTGACGGTTCCGGGCGTGTCGATCAGCTCGGCCCTGCCGCCGATCATCGTCGTGCGCGCCGGCCCGGGCCTCGCGGGCGGTCCGGCCGTGCCCGGCGCCGGCGTGGGCTTCCCGGCGTACGCGCTGATCAGCCTGGCCTGCAACAACGGCAAGGACCCGTCCAATCCGCGCAACAACATCTGCCGCGACACGAACTCGAACCCGATTCCGGACCAGACGAAATGGATCTGCCCCGACGGCACGCCGTGGTGCCAGGCGGGGACCGGCGCGGCGGGCGTGTCGTGCCTGAGCACGTGCGCGTCGCCGCCGCTGATCGACGTCAACGGCGACGGCCGCCCGGACAACTTCTCGATCGGGCAGAGCACCGTTCCCAATCAGGTTTCGCTGCTCGGCGACGGCACGCCGACGACCGATCTGACCGGCACCGGCATTCTCGACGTCGACATCAACAAGGACGGGATTCCGGACGTCGTGCTCTTCCCGGCGGGCTCCAACAAGCCTCAGTTCCGCCTGGGCTTGGACCCGGCGGCCCCGGGCAACCTGGCCAAGACCGCGCCCGACCCGGGCCAGGGCCTGGCTCCCACGTCCTGGGCGCCCAGCGCCAGCCAGCTGACCTTCAATCTGCCGACGATCGGCACGTCCGGCTACTACCAGGTCGCGCTCGGCCAGTACTACGACGATCCCATCGGACTCACGCACAAATGGTCCTCGGTCACCGTGACCGGCGTCTTGGGCCTCAGCGCGGCGTCGTTCCGCACGCGTTCGATCAACGCGCCGATCACCGCGGCGACGCTGACCAACCTCGTGCTCGGCATCCCCAACATCGCGCGGCTGACGCAGACCCTGTCCCAGTCGGCGACGTTCTTCACCGTGGACAACGCCTCGGGCCTGCACCTGCCCGGGCTGATCTACGTCGGCAGCGAGATTCTGCGCGCCCAGAGCGGCGGAGGCAACGTGCTGCAGGTCATCACGCAGGCGGGCGACCCGGCGCCGTTCACCGGCCGCGGGCTGCGCGGAAGCGCGCCGATCATGCACACGAGCGGCGAGATCGTCTCCGACAACGCCGCGATCCTGTTCGCGCAGTACGTCTCGGCGAGCGGCAGCGTGTCGCCGGCCGAGGCGATGTTCGTCTACCGCGTGGATCCTCTGCTGCCGACGACGCCCGGCGCGGCGACGCCGCTCGAGCAGGGCAAGCCCTCGTTCTCGGTGCGCTGGACGCCGTCGACCCAGCCGATCTCCGGCGTGCTTCAGTATGAGCTCCAGGAGCGCGGCGGCGACCCCAAGGACCTGACCGCGACCATCGTCTGGCGGACGATCAACATCGTTCCGTCCGCCTACAACACCTACAACGTCGGCGACGGCAACACGTTCCCCGGCGAGGCGCCCCGCGCGCCCGGAGATTTCTTCAGCTACCGCGTGCGCGCGATCAGCGGCGCCGGCGTGCCGTCCAACTGGTCGCCGGTCGGCGCGGCCGCCAACACGGGCGCGACCAGCTCGATCCTCTCCGGCGTCAGCAACTATCCCAATCCGTTCGACTCGCGCAAGGGAGGCAACGCGGGCCGCACGCAGATCACCTACACGCTGAACGCCGACTCGGACGTCACGATCCAGATCTACGACGAGCTGGGCTACCTGACCAAGACCATCGGCTGCCCCGCGGGCTCGCAGGGGGGCGCGGCCGGCATGAACTTCGTCCCGTGGGACGGCCGCAACGACGCCGGAGTCCTGGTCTCGAAAGGCGGCTACATCGCGCGCATCAAGGTGAAGTCGCCGGGCGGCTCGGCGACGGCGATCCGCAAGATCGGCGTCATCCACTAGGAGACGGGAGGATCCGCAATGAGAAATCATCAAAGGACGGCCGCGGCGGCCCTGGCGTTCGCCGTGCTGGCCGCCGCCGCCGCCGCGCAGTCCCCCGACCCCCTGGCGGCGGCCGTCGCGATGACCCGCTCCCCGGATCCCGAAACCCGTTATAACGGCGCCGACGCCTTGGCCTCCATCCGCCGCCCGGAGTCCGAGGCGGCGCTGGCGTCCCTGCTCGCCTCCGACGCGGACGCGCGCGTGCGCCAATCGGCCGCGAACGCGCTGGGTCTTCTCGGAAATCGCGCGGGCGCGCCGGCCCTGATCGCGGCGCTGAAGGACGCCTCCGCCCCGGTGCGCTTCGCCGCGGTGCGCAGTCTCGGCTCGCTGCGCGCGCGGGCGGCCGTCGGGCCTCTTTCCGCCCTGCTGGGCGACCCCGACGCCTCGATGCGCCGAACGGTCGCGGCGGAACTCGGCCTGATCGGCGATCCGGCCGCGAAGGACGCGCTTCGGGGCGTTCTCGCGGACGCCGACGAAGGCGCCCGCCTCGAGGCCGCGGGCGCGCTCGCGCGCCTGGGCGACGCCGGAGGCCTGGCCGCGGCGCGGGCCGGGCTGGGGTCCAAGGAGGCGCTCTCCCGGCGCCGCGCGGCTCGCGCCCTCGCGCTGGGGGGCGACGCCGCGGCGCTGGGCGCTCTCGACGCCGCGTACGCGAGGGAGCGCGACCATGCGACGAGGGCCGCGCTCGGCGACGCCCGCGTCCAGCTGAGAAAGCGGCTCGGCCTGAAATAAAGCCGCCGACGGCGGGAACGAGCCGGCGGGGGCTCGCATTTGTCCTCTTGTGCGCCATAATAAGGAAAGCTAGAATCACGCGGTGAAGTTCTCTTCCTCGCGCTTCGCGAAGGTCTTCATCGTCGTCTATGCGCTTTTCTTCCTCGTCCTCTACGCGCCGAGGCTCGTCGGCGTGGACAATCCCGGGGTCTTCGCGCACATTCAGTTCGTCTGGCAGGACTTTCTCTTCCGCCACGGCGCGCAATCCCTGAAGCCCGGCGACTCCCGCCTGATCCTCGCGGCCGTCGACGAGGAGACCGGGAAGAAGTTCGGTTTTCCCCTGCCCCGGATCGTGTACGCCCAGGCGCTCGACAAGCTCAAGGCCCTCGGCGTCCGGGTCGCGGTCTTCGACGTGATGTTCTTCGAGCCGCGGGAGGGGGACGCCGAGCTCGCCGCCGCGACCAAGCGCTTCGGGCGCGTGGTCCATCTGTTCGCGCAGGACGAGCAGATCACGGAGCACGGGTCGAACACGATCACGAGCCTGCCCATCCCGCCCCTGCTGAAGGCCACGAAATACATCGGCCACCCGAACATCACGGACCTCCTCGACGAGGACGGCCACGTGCGCCGCTTCTCCCTGTTCCGCGTGGGCGTCCCCGATCCCCTGCGCGACAAGTTCGACGCGGTCTCCCTCGAGGCCGTGACTTTGGCCGCGGATCAGGACAAGACTCTCGAGCAGATCCGTTCCGAATACGGCTCCGACATCCGCCTGCTGAATTTCCGCCTGCCGCGCTACTGGCTGCGCCATGAGAAGCGGGACGCCGGGCTGAACGTCGAGAACGTCGAGCAGGTCTACTCGCCGTTCCGCCGCATTTCCCTGCTCGACATCCTCTCCGGCGAGCTGACGGCGGACCAGCGCGAGGCGCTGAACGGCTCGATCGTGGAGCTCGGCTCGACCGCCCTGGGCTACTACGACCATCTCCCGACCCCGTTCATCGAGACCGCGCCGGGGGCGGAGTTCCACCTGAACGCCCTCGACAACGAGCTGCACCGCGACTCGCTCGACTCCTGGCCGCGCGCGGCGACGCTGCTGCTCATCATCGCGGCGCTGGCCCTGACCTTCCTTTTCCAATACTTCTCTCCGACCGTCGGCGCCGCGCTGACGAGCGCGACGCTGCTCGGCTGGCTTTTCTTCGCTCTCGCGATGTTCCGGCGCGGCGTCGTCGTCGAGTTCATCCCCCCGGCGACGGCGCTCGTCTCTTCGTACCTGGTTCTGCTCGTCAAGCGCGTGCGCGACGAGAACCAGAAGAAGGACGAGATCAAGGGCATCTTCTCCCAGTTCGTGGCTCCGGAGGTCGTCGACAAGCTCGCCAGCGACCCGACGCAGGTGAAGCTCGGCGGCGAGAAGCGCGAGATGACGGTGTTCTTCCTCGACATCGCCCACTTCACGAACATCTCGGAGAAGATGGACGCCGCGGCGCTGATCCAGTTCCTGAACCGCTACCTGTCGGCCCTGAGCTCCGTGATCCACGAGCATCACGGGACCATCGACAAGTACATCGGCGACTGCATCATGGCTTTCTGGAACGCGCCCCTCGACAATCGGAATCACCGCGCCGACGCGATCCTGGCGGGCCTCGAGTGCCAGGACGCGATCCGGGAGCTCAACAAGACCTTGGACCCGGGTCTTCCCGAGATCCCCGCGGTGCGCATCGGCATCAACACCGGGATCGTGACCGTCGGCCTCACCGGCAGCAACAAGAAGCTCCAGTACACGGTCATCGGCGACGACGTCAACCTGGCTTCGCGCCTGGAGGGGGCGAACAAGTTCTTCGGCTCGAAGATCATCGTGAGCGAGTCGGCGTACGAGGGCTGCCGGGACCGCGTCGTCGCCCGCTACCTCGGCCGGGCCAAGGTCATCGGCAAGGAGACGCCGATCAAGGTCTACGAGCCGCTCGCCGAGAAGGGCAAGCTGTCCGCCGATTGGGCCCGAGCCCTGCCGTTCTACGAGGAGGGCGTGGCCGCCTTCGACGCGCGCAAGTACGACGCGGCGCTCGCCGCGTTCCAGAAGGTCGCGGAGATCTTCCCCCAAGACGGCCCGGTCCAGCTCTACCTTCGGATCACCGCGGACTACGCGGCGATACCGCCCGACGCGGCCTGGGACGGCGTCTTCAACCTCCGGGAGAAGTGATGGCGATCTTCTGGCGGCTGCTGTTCGGTCATCTGCTCGCCGACTTCACGTTCCAGACCAACTTCATCAACCGCTGGAAGCGCACCAGCTTCTACGGCCTGCTCGCGCATTGCCTGATGCATCCGGCGTTCTATATCGCGCTGTGCTGGCCGTACCTCGGCGAGCGCTGGATGGACAACGCCTTCTTTCACTTGAACGGCTGGGCGTGCATCGGGATCATCTTCGCCACGCATCTGCTCGAGGACTGGTGGCGCGTGTTCACGATCAACGAGTACGGCATGCCCGACAACACGGGCTTCTTCCTTTGGGACCAGATCATCCACTATTCGGTGATCTTCGCGGTCGCGCCGCTGGCGATGGCGAACGCGGGCGAAACGGGTTTTTTCCCCGAGAAATGGCCGGTGCTGGGCTGCCTGTTCGTCGTGGTCACGCACGCGTGCACGGTGATGATCTACTTCCTCGAGAAGGATCTTCACGGCGCGGAATTTCCCGGGACCGACGAGAAGTACCTGGCGATGGCCGAGCGCCTGGTCCTGGCGCTGTGCTTCCTGCTGCCCAGCCGCTCGGCCGCGGGCGTCCTCGCCGCGGCTTGGCTCGGCGTCATGTTCTTTCTTCGGCGCAACCGCATGTTCGACCTGACGGCCTTCACGTTCTACATGGGCGCCGGCGTCTCGATCCTGTGCGGGCTGGCCGCGAGGGCCGTCTATTACTGACTTTCCGGAGACCATCATGAACGAAATCCTGATCCTGTCCGCCTCGCGGACCGCCGTCGGCTCGCTCAACGGGGCGCTCGCCAACTCGACGGCGCCGCAGCTGGCGTCCAAGGCCGCGGCCGACGCGATCGCCAAGTCCGGCGTGAAGGCTTCGGAGCTGGGCGAGGTCGTGCTGGGCTGCGTGATCCCGGCGGGCATCGGCCAGGCGCCGGCGCGCCAGGCCGCGATCGGAGCCGGGATTCCGGTCTCGGTGGGAGCCACGACGGTGAACAAGGTTTGCGGCTCGGGGATGAAGGCGGTCATGATGGCGTCGCAGTCGATCGCGCTCGGCGAAGAGGACTATGCTCTCGCGGGCGGCATGGAGTCCATGTCCAAAGCCCCGTATTTGCTCGACAAAGCGAGAAGCGGCTACCGCTACGGCGACGCGAAGCTGCTGGATTCGATCCTGCGCGACGGGCTGATGGATCCGTACGACGGCGTGCACATGGGCGACTGCGGCGAGCTGTGCGCCAAGGAGCACGGCATCACGCGCGAGATGCAGGACGAGTGGGCGGTGAAATCCTACACCCGGGCGCTCGAGGCTCAGGCCAAGGGCTGGTTCAAGAACGAGATCGTCGCGGTCGACGGCGTGGAGCTCGACGAGGAGCCGGGCCGCGCGAAGCTCGATAAAATCTCCAAGCTGCGTCCCGCGTTCCAGAAGGACGGCACGATCACGGCGGCCAACGCGTCCAAGCTCAACGACGGGGCGGCGGCGCTGGTTCTCTCGAGCGCGAGGGGCGCGGCGGGCAGGAAGCCGCTGGCGCGGATCGCGGGCTGGGCGACGCATTCCCAGGAGCCGAAGTGGTTTACGACCGCTCCGGCGGGCGCCGTCGACAAGCTCTTGGCGAAGACGGGCTGGACCAAGGAGTCCGTCGATCTTTTCGAGGTCAACGAGGCGTTCGCCGTGGTGACGCTGGCCGTCGCCAAGCTCTCGGGCCTGCCGCAGGAGAAGATCAACGTGCACGGCGGCGCGGTGGCGCTCGGCCATCCGCTCGGGGCCTCCGGCGCGCGCATCCTCGTCACTCTGATCAACGCTCTGAAGATCCGCGGCGGAAAGCGCGGCGTCGCCGGCATCTGCCTCGGCGGCGGGGAGGCGGTGGCCGTTGCCCTCGAACTCGTTTAAGCTCGGCTCGGGCCCCAAGCTCGAAGACTTGTCCTCCATCGTCCATGGAGGGAGGTCCGCCTTGCTGCCCTCCGCGGCGCTGCGCCGGGTCGCCGCGTCGCGCCGCGTCCTCGAGAAAGTCATGGCCTCGGGCCGCACGGTGTACGGCGTCAACACGGGATTCGGCGAGCTGGCCTCGACGCGGATATCCAGCGAGCGCCTGACGGCCGTCCAGCGCAATTTGGTTTTGTCCCATGCGTGCGGCGTCGGCGAGCCGCTGTCCGAGGCCGAGGCGCGCGGCATCCTTTTCCTCCGCCTCAACGAGCTCGGGCGCGGCTGTTCCGGCGTGCGGCCGGCGCTGGTCCGCCATCTGGCGCGCATGCTTTCGGCCGGAATCGCGCCGCTGATCCCCAGCCGCGGCTCGGTCGGCGCGAGCGGCGACTTGGCGCCGCAGGCGCACATGGCGCTGGCGATCATCGGCGAGGGGGACGTCACTCACCGCGGCCGGCGCGTCCCCGCGGCGCGGGCCCTGAAGTCCGCGGGCCTCAAGCCGTTCGTCCTCTCCGCCAAGGAGGGCCTGGCGCTCCTCAACGGAACGCAGGCGATGCAGTCCGTCGGCGGCCTGGCCCTGCTGTCGGCCGAGCGGGTGTGGCGCGCCTCTCAGCTGGCCTGCGCGGCAAGCCTCGACGCTTTGACGGGCACGCCCGCCCCGTACGACGCGGGCATCCAGGCCTTGAAGCCGCATCCCGGTCAGATCTCGGCCGCGCGGTCTTTGCGCCGGCTTCTGGCCGGTTCCGAGATCCGGCGCTCGCACGCGGTCGACGACCCGCGCGTGCAGGACTCGTACTCCCTGCGCTGCGCGCCGCAGGTCCACGGCGCCGTGCTCGACCGCCTGACCGAGGCGCGGCGCACCGTCGAGATCGAGATGCTCTCGGTGACCGACAACCCTTTGATCGCGAACGGCCGCGTCATCAGCGGCGGCAACTTCCATGGTCAAGCCCTCTCCTTCGCGTTCGACTCGGCCGCCGGCGCCCTCACGGCGCTGGCGAACATCTCCGAGCGCCGGACTTTCCAAGTAACGGCGGGCCTGGCGCCGAGGCTGAAGCCCTTCCTGTCTCACGACGCCGGGGTCGAGTCCGGCTTCATGATCGCCCAATACGTCGCCGCGGCGCTCGCCTCGGAAAACAAGACCCTCGCGCATCCGGCGTCGGCCGACACCGTGCCGACTTCCGCGAATAAAGAGGATTTCGTCAGCATGGGCATGTGGTCGGCGCTGAAATTCAAGAAGGTGGTCTGGAACGCGGCCCAGGTCGTCGCCATCGAGCTGGTGTCCGCCGCGCAGGCCATCGAGTTCCACCGCCCGCTGAAGTCCGGCGCCGTCGTCGAGAAGGGGCTGTCGATCCTGCGCAAGAAGATCAAGGCGACGCATGGCGACGAGGTTTTGTCCGGTCGGCTGGAAAAAGCTCGTGAAATGGTTCTGGCCGGCGCATTCGACGAAATATTTTGAACTGATGAGAACTCTTCGCGCTCCGCGCGGCAGAAAAATATCGTGCAAGGGCTGGCAGCAGGAGGCCGCTCTTCGCATGCTGATGAACAACCTCGACCCCGAGGTGGCGGAGCGGCCGCAGGACCTCGTCGTTTACGGCGGGCGGGGAAAGGCCGCGCGCAATTGGGCTTGTTACGGCGCGATCGTGAAGTCCCTGCGTTCGCTCGAGAACGATGAAACGCTTCTGGTCCAGTCCGGCAAGCCGGTCGCCGTGTTCCGCACCCACGACCAAGCCCCGCGCGTGCTGATCGCCAACTCCAATCTCGTCGGCAAGTGGGCGAACTGGGAGACTTTCGACGCGCTCGACAAGAAGGGGCTCATGATGTACGGCCAGATGACGGCGGGCTCGTGGATCTACATCGGCACGCAGGGCATCCTGCAGGGCACCTACGAGACCTTCGCCGCCGCCGCGCGCCGCGACTTCGGCGGGACGCTCGCCGGCCGGCTCGTCGTGACGGCGGGGCTCGGCGGCATGGGCGGAGCTCAGCCTCTCGCGGCCGCGATGAACGGGGCGGCTTGTCTCGCCGTCGAAGTCGATCCGACGCGGCTCCGGTTCAGGCTGAAAACTCGCTACATCGACTGCATCGAGGAGAATCTCGATCAAGCGTTGGAGCGCGTCAGCCGCGCCAAGGAAAAAGGCGAAGCGTTGTCGGTCGGTCTTCTGGGAAATGCCGCCGACGTCATTCCCGAACTGGCGAGACGGCGCTTCCCCGTCGATCTCCTGACCGATCAGACTTCGGCGCACGACCCTTTGTACGGCTACATCCCGAAGGGCTATGACGTCGTCGAAGCGGCTCGACTCAGGACGAAGGACCCGACGAAGTATAGGAAGCTGTCGATTTCGTCGATGGGCCTTCATGTGTCGGCGATGCTTGCCCTCAAGAAACAGGGCGCGACGACGTTCGACTACGGGAACAATATTCGAGCCCGCGCCGTCGAGGCGGGGGTCAAGAACGCCTTCGACATCCCCGGCTTCGTGCCCGAATTCATCCGTCCGCTGTTCTGCGAGGGCAAAGGCCCGTTCCGCTGGGCGGCGCTGTCGGGCGATCCCGAGGACATCCGCACGACCGACCGCGAGGTGCTCGCGGCCTTCCCGAAGAACGAGTCGCTGCGCCGCTGGATCGAGCTCGCGGGCGCGCGCGTGGCGTTCCAGGGCCTGCCGGCGCGCATCTGCTGGCTCGGCTACGGCGAGCGGGCCGAAATGGGCCGCCGCCTGAACTGGCTCGTGCGCCGGAAGAAGGTCGGCGCGCCGATCGTCATCGGCCGCGACCATCTCGACTGCGGCTCGGTCGCCAGCCCCAACCGCGAGACCGAGGCCATGCGCGACGGCTCCGACGCGGTGGCCGACTGGCCGATCCTCAACGCGCTCGTCAACACCGCCTCGGGCGCCTCGTGGGTCAGCTTCCACCACGGCGGCGGCGTGGGCATGGGCTACTCGCTCCACGCGGGGCAGGTCACCGTCGCCGACGGCACCAAGGCCATGGACGAGCGCCTGACGCGCGTGCTCACCAACGACCCCGGCATGGGCGTCGTGCGGCATTACGACGCCGGCTATCCTCAGGCCAAAGCTTTCGCGCGCAAACATCCTTCGATCAAGATTCCGATGAGGTAAAAATCATGGCCAACGATTATTCCTTCGACGCCGTCAGCGACGTGGACCTGAACCTCGTCTCGGAAGTCGTCCAAGTGGCGATCAAAGAGATCAGCAATCGCTTCGACCTCAAGGGCGCCAACCCGTCGATCGAGCTCGACGCGAAGGCGAAGAAGCTGACGGTGAAGGCGGCCGACGAGTTCAAGGCGGAGCAGGTCTACGACGTTCTGTTCGGGCGCCTGGCCAAGCGCGGCCTGTCGCTCAAGAACTTCAAGAAGGGGAAGGTCGAGGCGGCGCTCGGCCAGACGGGCCGCATCGAGATCGTCATCGAGTCCGGCATCCCGACCGACAAGGCCAAGAAGATCCAGGCGGCTCTCAAGGAAGCCAAGCTCAAGGTCAACGCCCAAATCCAGGACTCGCAGCTGCGCGTGTCGAGCAAGTCCAAGGACGAGCTCCAGAGCGCCATGGCGCTGCTGCGCAACGGCGCGGCGGGCTGGGAGCTGGACCTGCAGTTCAAGAACTTCCGCTAGAGCTTGCTCCGGAGCAAGCTCGGTCCCGTCAGCTTTGCCAGTGCTCGGGGT